>Ga0137403_10000201_pt1 | contig 73371 bp, 62 predicted proteins | sample CZOMad2_1_16fung_FD_122057 | JGI IMG/M metagenome (GOLD analysis project Ga0137403, IMG submission 122057) | Vadose zone soil fungal communities from Angelo Coast Range Reserve, California, USA - CZOMad2_1_16fungal (Hybrid Assembly) | ecosystem: Environmental > Terrestrial > Soil > Vadose zone...
CCGCGGTCAGTGAGCTCCCGGCCGGCCCCGCCCGCACCAACGCAACCGAAGGCGGCGGCGCCATCGCCTCGCCCGCCGATTCTCCGCAGGCTCTCCCGGCCCCCAACGCACCGCTGCCAGTTTCGTCAGCAGCGTCCGCGCAAGCCGCTCGAACCGACATACAACACAACACTGGCACGGAACCTGCACCCTGAACTCTAGTTCGCCGCGCGGCGCCGGAAACCTGACGTTTCCGCAAGCAACGGCGCGGCAAGTGTGAACTCGTTCACGGAGATCCGCGCTCATGACCGTGCCTTCAGTTGAGATGTTGCTCGTCGCGGGACGGGCGCTGTTTTTGATCTTCTCCTTTGTACTCGCGACCGTGGCCTTCATCCGGTGGCGCCGGGCCATCGAAGGACAAACCGTGCTCGTGCTGGCCAACCATGACATCGTGTTGCAACGGCTCGCGGACCTCGAGGCACGCATTGTTGCGACCAATGTCTCCATTTCACAGTTGGGCGAGCGCATCCAGCGGCCACAACAGTTAGCATCGGCCCCGACCGCTCCCGCTCCGGGGTACCAGATTGCCATCCGCCTGGCCAAGGCCGGGGCGTCGCGCGAGGAGTGGCGCGTCGAGCGATTCGGTCCAGTGGAGGAGATCGGCCGACTCCGCGACGCCGAGTTGATCGGAGCCGTTGGCCGCATCGCCTTGGTTCGGCCATTTCTCCAAGTGTGTTACGTGAAGAGAATCACCGCGATTATGAGAAAGGCTACGGCCCAATTCAGCGCCGTGAAACTCACGACTGTAAATGGTTGAATCCGCCTCATTCGAAAGTATTCGGTCGGCATATATCCAAGTTCGGACAAGTGCGTGTATGCAAGAAGTGACCGCCGATAGAATTTCCAAACCGAAATTAAGAGAAGGGTTGCATAGAGGAGAACTGCAGCGCAGGCAGAGCAAGCAATTCCTCGATGAGTGTGAAGAAAGCTTCGGGCATCGTTTGAAGCGAGGCTCCATCCCAGCAGGAGCGTTAGCACAGTTACGTTTTTGAACTCGAAATCGAAAAGGCCGGCGTAATTGTCCTTTAAAAGACCGAAGAGCGTATCGAACTTTTCCTTGGGTGATGCTTCTAACTGTGGTGCCTCCATATTTGTTACACCAATAACCGTCCATGCTTGTAAGCCGCATGCGCGACCGAGTCCGCGGCTTCGCGCTTCGCAACGGCCTCGCATGAGATGAAAAATTTCTTAGGCATACCAGCTCAAAAATTCCTAACACAAAGTTAGCGCGAAAGTCGAGCCGCACGTTCGCACGCAAAGTTATCATGTTGGAAGCCGAAACGTACGTCCGGCCGCGGCCAACTAAAAATATCTGAAGGTGTGACGGCATGTAACCCGCTTGGACGTGGGCTGTATTTCAACCGTGGATTCCAAAGGGGCGAACGATCTTCGTTGCTGACGCGCATCGCGGCGACGGAAAGCGTTTCATTGTGGCCGCAGATGAAAAATTAAGCGGGTTTATAGAATTTGAATCCGGCGATCCGAGTTTGACACGAGCGGGCGGCGGACATATCGCTTTGCGCAGAAATAGAGCTGCAATCGAAAATTCAAGCTAAAGAGAAATATTATGTTTGCCGTCATTCGCCATTACCACTTTGATCCGAAGGACAGTGCAGAGATCGACCGCCGAATACGCGAGGACTTCGTGCCCATCGTCAAAAAGGCGAAGGGATTTGTGCGCTACTATTGGCTTGATACTGGTAAGGGCGAGGGCGCGTCCGTGAGCGTCTTTAAGGACAAAGCCGGAGCTGATGAGTCGGTGCGCCTGGCTGCGGATTACGTACAAACGCATCTGTCTAAACTGCGCATTCAGAAACCCGAGATTATCCAAGGACCGATAAAAGCTCACGATTGAGCGCCCACAATCTGAGCTGAACCAGTTGCACGTAGGGTTGTGTGGCAACTGTGGATCACGACCGACGAACGATCTTTGTTGCTGACGCGTATCGCGGCGACGGTCGACGCTTCACTGTGCGTGCTGATGAAAAGTTGACAGCGTTTCTGAAACTCGACTCTGCAAGTCGCTGAAATTCTACGAAATGTCGATCTCGTGCGCAACCGCTCCTATAGTAATCGTTACGGTCTTCCTCCTCGTGCGAATGTTGTCGCCGTAGATAGCCAACTCCAAGCTGTAGGTGTGCTCAGCAATCAGGTCGTGCGAGAGTTGATTTGGTCCGATGTACGCTAAAAGTTGGAGCGGTGAACCCTCAGCCGCAATTCGAGTTCCAATGTCGAAGATCAGGTGTTCTTGCGAACTAAGCGTTACTGGCTCACGAATCCCGCCTTGCCACTGCAAAAGACCATTTTCGATGCGGCTCGGCTGACCTTCGACCTTGAGCAGCTTCACGCGGCATCGCTCTACTGTACGATCGCCGCTATTTGTGATCCTACCGCGAATCCATCGTAGACCGTCAGGGAAGTCAATTAAATCCGAGCCGACGTGAACGCTAATCTTTTCCCGATACACCAGCTTCTGAATCACATCGGAGAAGAGAGCTGCCAAAACTGCAAGCAAGGTGGCAACTGAAATAAGGATATTCCATTTGTCAGGCCCGCCTAAACGGAGCCCCCATTTAAAACTCGAAACACAAAGGCCGGAGACAATTACGGCCAAAATGATTGCACGCCATGTCGACCTACCTCTAACCCACACCACAAGAGCACAAACAAACAAAACGGCTACGACCGCCGCAATTAGCGGATGTTCCACTATGCTGTGAGGAATGCTCTTGAAAGAAGCTAGATCCACGGCTCTTTGAAATTGTCCTTGTGCTCGTGTGCCTGGATCACGTTGCCAGAATCGTCGTAAACGCGAATGGCGGCATCGCGCGACCGGCTGTAAACTTTGCGTCGTAAATGGCATTGCTGGCCGCATTCGGCTCGCCGTACCACAAACGAGAGCGCATCGGAAATCAGATCGACACCGCGGCTATCTTTCCGCGGTCGAATCTCGTAAGCGTTCAACGGGAAGTGATTTCTACTCGTGAATTGCGACCACAACCCTGTTCTCAAAATGCAAGCCGCGTCCATCCGCGTACCACCACCATTCGGAAACGCCGTTCCCCGTCGTGGTACGATTCACTTTTTCGGGCTTTCCCCAAGCCTTTTCGCAATCTGGGGCGTACATCCCGATCAACACTTTTCCGTGTGCAGCGGCATCCGCTATGCGTCGAGACAATGCAATGCGCTCAGGCGTCCAGTATCTCGGATCAGTTGGATCAGTTACCGCTGTTTCTGCTTGTTTGTTGCAAGCGCTGATCCAGCCAATCACAATTCCAGTTAGTGCGACCAGTCCCGCAATAAACCACTTGTTTGATTTGCGCTTCCCCATGGCCGGGGATTATTCCGTTCGTTCTAGCTGCGTGTCACGCCTTTTCAGCCGTCCATTTCGCTAGATCGCTTTCTGGCAATTTACGATAGCAAGCGAAACTCATTTATTCTCAATGTCGCTGGCAGGCTGCGGTGTGAGCACGCAACGAAATCCGTAAATCACGTCGCGATCGTTACGGTCGACTACGTTCCGGTAGGAGGATTGCATTTCCAAACGATTGCTCGTTGCCCAGGAGCCGCCGCGGAGCACACCCCAATCACGACTGGTTGCGCTGGTGCCGCCTTTATAAGTGTCGATACACCATTCCCAAACGTTTCCGCCGAGATCGTACAAGCCTATTGAATTCGGCTTGAAACTTCCAACCGGGACAGTTCCGCTGGTGCGTCGTCCTGCGGCTGGGGCATAATTTCCTGCGCCATTGGGTGGCGGCCATTGTTTTCCCCACGGAAACTCATTCTTTATTTTGCCATCGCGCGCTTCCGGAGTTCCGCCGCTTTCATTAACCAGACCCACTGCCATGCTCCACTCAAGATCGGTCGGCAGCCGGTAAGCCTGCCCCTCTTCGATCAGATTTTCGTCGTGTTCCTTTTCGGTCAACCATTTGCAAAATGCCATCGCGTCGAACCAGTTCACTTTCACAGCTGGATCACTGGCAGTCTGCGGAAAATCGGCCGACTCGAAGTGCCGACCGGTCGCGCGGCAAAACGCTTCGTAGTCTTGCACTCGCGTTTCCCACACGGAAATCTGAATATCCCCGAGTGGAACGAACTTCATGCCAAGGGAATTCGTGAACGGTTGCCCAGGCGCGGGACCGACGCTTTTTTCCAAACGCGTCGCCAGAAACGTTTGCTGTTGCGGCACAACTTTACCACTGACTGAACCCGACTTGTAACCGGACAAGCGCAGCTCGTACGTCACATCGCCGGGCTTCACTTCCTCGATCACCAGCGGTGTTTGACCGAGGTCGTTCCCATTCGCAATCACAGTCGCCCCACCCGGCGCGCTGGTGATCTTCACGCTACCGTTGGCAAAAACAAAATGCGCCCCATTTTCTCGTTGCGCGTCAACATCGATCTTTTGCTGTTCGTCGGGCCAGCCGTGTAGGCGTGCGACTAGGTCCTGCGGACGAGCGGGCAGGTCAAGTCGAACGGGTGTGCGGCCGCGCGATTTTCCATCCACAAAAATCTCCGCGCCGGCCGGTTCGCTCGTGACATTTGTAATCGCGCTGACAAACGCGAACGATTTGCTCGCAGTCTCGCCACGCTTTACTTCGACGTCCTCGCGCGTCTCCCATTCGCCGCGACGGGCGATGATTGAATAGTTACCAGTTGGAAGATCGCCTATCGTTTGGGGTGTTACGCCTTCGCGCGAGATCTGGCCGTCTTTGCTTCGAAGCGAGAACTGCGTCCCGGGCGGCTCAGATTGGATTTGAAGAGCGCCTTTACTCCGCACCAGTCGAAACACTGGGAGATCGAGCGCATGTTTTCGCCTGAAATCGACAGTCGTTTCCACTGCCTCGTATCCCGGATTCATGATGCGCAGGCTGTATTTACGAAGCTCCAAATCTCCGAACGTCGCCGGGCTTTTTTGAGCATGATCACCTAAAACGACCAGAGCCCCACCTGGTTCCGTCCGAATCGTTGTTCGTAGATGAACGTCAACGCCCGGCTGTGACTGGCTCAGCCAAAATCCAATTCCCGCCATCGCAATCACCAGCATCGCTACCGCGACCACCCAAATTTTCGCGCTCGATTTTTTCGGAGATTCGCCGCGCTCAAGTGCCGCGAGATCCCGATGCATCTCCGCGGCCGATTCGTAACGCTTCCTTGGATCGTTCGCGCACGCTTTGACGAGCACATCGTTGAGTTGCAGCAGACGCTCGCGGTCTGGCCGCGTGCTCAGTTGGGAATCGATCTCCGGGAAATCGAGGCGGTCTTTTCCGGTGCAAGTTTCGTAAAGAAGTTTGCCCAGACTGTAAATATCGGCGCGTGGCGTTCCCGGTCCTTCCGGTGGCACGTAACCTTCCGTGCCGACGAATGATTGTTGTCCGCTGCTCGCCACTAATCCGATGTCCGCGAGCTTTGGCACGTCCTCGATAAAGATGATGTTCGATGGTTTGATATCGCGATGGCTCAACCCGCGGCCGTGCAACGCTCCAAGCGCTTCCGTCAGTGAGAGCCCCACCCGAATCGACTCGTTAGCGGAGAGGCGTTTGTGCCGCGCGAGATCAGTTTTCAATGTGCGCGGTTCATAAGTGTCGATGTCGATTCTGCGCCCGGCCAGATGATCGTCGGCCAGCTCCATGCTGTAATAGAGATAATGGGCAGTTCGGCCGACGTGCAGAATGTTGATGAATCCAGCATGCGCACGAGAAATCGGCTCGAACGCGGACATGCCTTCGAATTCCCGCAAGAAAGCGCGTTCGCTTTGAAATGTGCTGCGGTAAACGACTTTGACCGCACGAAACGCGCCGGTCACCGTACGCGCCAGCCAAATCTCACCGTAAGCACCGCGACCGATCACGCGTAGCAATTCGTGATCGGGAATGATCGGGATCTGAGCGGAAACCTGGTCGCGAATAGCCGATTTTACACAAGCGACCGATGTGAAGCAATTCTGAGGAAGCCCACGTGGGTGGGTCGCCTCTCCTTTGCAGGGAGAGGGGGAGGGTGAGGGTGAGCGTTCACGATTCATCGCTGCAGGGCGGCAATCCCCTCACCTCAGTCCTCTCCACTTGCGCAAGGGAGAGGCGGACCGATGAACACGAGCACGCTTGCGTTCCGTCGCAGAAGTTACGACGGAGCGTGCCTCTCCATTTTTTCCAGGGCTCTAATTTCCTTTCTCAGTAACGCGCCGACGCGGTGTCGCGCCAAATACACCTGGCCGACATTGACTCCCAGTCGCGCGGCAACTTTTTGTGCCGGCCATTCTTTGCGTACGTAACAATCGAAAATTTGAAACTGTTTCGGCTCGATTTTCTTCTTCACGCGCGAGATCGCCGCTTCGAATAGATTCCCTTTCCACTCCGCTTCCCAGATCGCATCAAGATCGACGATCCGCGAATCGGGGACGCGCTCGATTGTAGCCGTAGCACGACCGTCTGGTGAGCGAGGGCCTTTCGCACCTCCCGGTTCACGTTTGCGAAATTGATCGGCGATCCGCCAGCGCGTGATCTGCAACAGCCAGCCTTTGAAGGAGCCAACTGCGGGATCGTATTTCAACTTGTCGATGTTCTTGGCCACGGTGATGACCGTTTCCTGTACGACTTCCTGCGCTTCGACATCGGTGAGGCCCGATTGGCGTGCCGCCGAGTAAATCAGTTTCCAATAAGTATCGAAAAACTCCTGCCAGTGCAGTTGATCCCCCCAGTCGGCCAACCGCTCAACCAGGCTGCGGCGCGTGGCAATCAACCCGCTATGCTTCATGTCGATCTTCTAACGTCAGCTTCGCTCCTAGGAATAATTATTATCGATTTAGTGAAAGATTCCTGCTGAACTTGCGTATTCCTGCCTATGAATACAAGCGCGCTCATCACTCGAGTAATTCAACTAGCTGCTCGACCGTTTCTGCTTCTCTTTACCTTTCTGAAGAGGGTCGCTCTCGCGCTCTTCGGCCGATTGCAATGGAGTCCGCCGCGCTGGCTTTCAAGAAGCCGCGCTGCCTTCTCCGCACGTCCCCTCGTCAGTGTTTCCGGAATTATCGGGATCCTTCTGCTCGCATGCGGGGCCGCCTGGACGTGGCACTGGTATCAACATCGTCCCAAACCGCGTTACGTAAAAGTTATGATCGAGGCGATTCCGGTGACGAAGTTGGAGAAGGACTTAACATTTCCAACGCTTGACATTCGATTCAGCGATTCCGCGGCGCGCCTGGAAGATAAGAACAAAACCGCTCTGCAAGGCGTCCGCCTCGATCCTCCATTGGCGGGGAAATGGCTGTGGGCTAACGACAAACATTTATACTTCCAACCAACGGAGGACTGGCCGGCGGATAAAAAATTCAAAGTAATCTTCGACAAGAAATTTTTCCCGCCGCACGTCGTGCTAGAGCGACTGACTTACGAGTTCCAGACGCCGCCGTTCGAAATCGCAATCAAACAACTTGAACTATACCAAGACCCGGCCAATCCGACCCAACGCCAGGTCACGGCAACACTCGAGCTGACGCACGCGGTCGAGCCCGGTGACTTAGATCGACATCTCCAACTGCTGATGATCGGCGGATCAAATGTGTTTCCGCCGTCCGATCCGGCGCCACATTTTGCGCTCACTTACGGGTTGCACCGGCGCCTCGCTTATTTGCGCAGCTCTAACGTCACCTTGCCGGACAAGGAAGATTTCATGAAGATTGAGCTGAGCAAAGGCGTCCGGACTGCACAAGGCGGAGCACAAACTCGCGACGCGGCCGAACAAAAGCTACTCATTCCTTCTAATGGGACCGCATTTCAAATCAAGTCTATCGAGGCAAACATCGCCCGGAACAAGAATGGCGAACCCGAGCAGGTCCTGATTCTAAACACGACGGCGGACATCAGCAGCAGCGAGCTCGCCAAGGCTATTCAGATTCGATTACTGCCAAAACGTGAGGCTGAAAAGACCGAAAAAAGCGATTCGGAAAGTTCGGATTCGGAATCCGCCGCTCAAAGTAACGAAAGCGAAAACACCCAAAGCGCCGGGTCGGAAGAGGACGAGTCTGAGGAGACGACAGAATCTGATAACGCGTCGAAATGGCAAAGTCCGACAGATGTGCCGGACGATGTGCTCGAGCAAGCCAAGCGAATTGAATTCACGGTCCTTCCCTCGGAAAAGGCGCAAGATCGACAACATGCTTTTAAGATACGCGTAGAATCGGAAGGCGAGCTCTATGTCCGTATCCCAAAGGGAGTGCGCGCTTTTGGTGATTATCCTTTGGCGGAAGATTACAATGCGGTCGTTGCAGTGCCGCAGCTTCCGCGCGAAGTGCAGATCGAAGGGCAAGGCGGTTTGCTGGCGCTCAATGGCGACCGGAAATTATCGATCCGTTCACGCGCTCTGCGGGCGATCGAATTCGAAGTTGCGCGCGTTGCCACAACTCAAATCAACCATCTCGTTAGCCAGACCGAAGGCAAATTCGAGGACCCCGAGTTCCGCGCGCCGCAGTATTTTAACAAGGAAAACATTTCTCGCATCGCGATTGAACAGCAACCGATCGCGGTGGAAGACAAATGGAAGGCAAATTACTCGGCGTTCGATTTCGCGGAGCACCTTCGCAAACCAGCGGATGGCGGCAGCGAGCGCGGTCTGTTTTTCGTAACCGCGCGCGGCTGGGACCCAGCGAAAAAGAAACCAATCAACTCGGCCAGGGACAGCAGATTTCTGCTTATTACCGACATCGGGATTTTGACCAAGAAAAGTATCGACGGCAGCAGCGATGTTTTTTTGATGTCGATCAAAAGTGGTCAACCGATCAACGGCGCCACGGTCGAAATTCTCGGCAAGAACGGCGTGCCGATCCAGACAGCCCAAACGGCCGCGGATGGTCATTGCGCTTTCCCTTCCGTTGAAAAATCGGAGCGCGAAAAAACGCCAGTGGCGTTTGTCGCGCGCAATGGCGACGACATCGCGTTCATGCCGTTCGCGCGAGAAGACCGCGTCCTGAATTTTTCCCGCTTCGAGATCGAAGGGGCGGAAAACATCGCGCCGGAAGGTCTCGATGCATTCGTTTTTACCGAACGCGGTGTTTACCGGCCCGGGGATGAAATTCACATCGGACTGGTGGTGAAACAGCGAAGCTGGGGCGGCAATCTCAAAGGCTTGCCCATCGAGACCGAAGTCGTGGATGCGCGCGACCTGCCGGTGCAGACAAAGAAACTCACTTTGCCGGAGACTGGCTTTACCGAACTCAGTTATCAAACCGCCAATGAATCCTCGACTGGTCTTTACACGTTCAACGTTTATCTGATCAAAAATAACAAGCGCTCGAATTTGCTCGGTTCCGCCACTGCGCAGGTGAAGGAGTTTCTGCCCGACCGTATGAAAATCGAGACGCGGCTCTCCAAAGGTGCGCCGCGCGGCTGGATTCATCCCAAGGAAATGCACGCGTCCGTTGCACTTGCCAATCTTTACGGCACGCCCGCCACCGATCGGCGTGTCACCGGCAAGGTTGAGCTCGCGCCGGCGGCATTTTCGTTTGCCGAGTTTCGCGACTTCACGTTTTTCGACCCGCTCGTTGACGAAAAGAAAAATCCACAAGAGCAAACGGTCGATCTCGGCGAGCAGAAGACTGATGGCGAAGGCCACGTGGACTTTGATTTGCAGCTCGAACGGTTCGCCGATGCGACTTACGCGATGCGATTCATTGCGGAAGGCTTCGAAGGCGAAGGCGGGAGGAGCGTTACGGGCGATGTCACCGCACTTGTTTCCGCGCTGCCCTACGTGATCGGCTACAAAGCCGACGGCGATCTGCGTTACATCGAGATGAACAAACCGCGTGGCGTCGATTTAGTTGCAGTCGATCCACAACTCGACCGCATCGCGATCGAAAACATCACCCTCAACCTCATCGCGCAGGAATATGTTTCCGTCCTAAAGAAGCAGGACAATGGCAATTACGTTTATGAGTCAGTCCTAAGAGAGCGCCCCGCCAAATCGGAAAAAATCTCGGTGGCGGCAAGCGGATATCATTACGCTCTTCCGACCGAGGAACCGGGCAATTATGTGCTCGAACTGCGCGACGATCAGAATCGCACTCTGAGCAAGCTGCGCTTCTCGGTCGTGGGTCACGCCGCAATGACTGGCGCCCTCGAGAAAAACGCCGAGTTGGAGATCAAGCTCAACGCCAAGGAATATCGCGCCGGTGATGAAATTGAGCTAAGCGTGACCGCGCCCTACAGCGGCTACGGTCTCATCACAATCGAACGAGAAAAAGTTTACGGCTACAGCTGGTTTCAAACGAATACCGCCAGCAGTATCCAGCACATTCGTTTGCCTCAAAATTTTGAAGGCAGCGGCTACGTCAATGTTGCGTTTGTGCGGGCGCTCGATTCCAAAGAAATTTTTGTCAGCCCGCTCAGTTACGGCGTCGTCCCGTTCACTGCCAACATCGAAAAGCGCCGGCTAAAGATCGATCTTCAAGCTGCGGCGAAAGCAAAGCCAGGCGAGCCGTTGCACATCGGATATAAGACCGATCGGCCCAGCAAGATCGTCATCTTCGCAGTCGACCAGGGAATTCTGCAGGTTACGAATTACAAAACGCCCAGCCCCCTCACCTATCTGTTTCGCAAATGCGCTCTCGGCGTGGAGACGGCGCAGATTGTTGATCTGATCATTCCGGAATTTTCATTGCTGCGTTCCCTCTCCGCGTTCGGTGGCGACGGCGGCGAAGTGCAAAAATTGAATCCGTTTAAGCGCGTCACGGAAAAACCCGTGGTGTTTTGGTCGGGCATCATCGACGCTGACATGACAGCGCGCGATGTTGTCTATGATGTGCCCGACTATTTCGATGGCACGTTGAAGATAATGGCCGTCGGCGTTTCAAATGAAACAGCTGGATCGGCCGACCGCGACGCGCTTATTCGCGGGCCCTTTGTGGTAACGCCAAGCGTGCCGGTGCTGGCCGCTCCCCGCGACGAATTCGAGGCTGGCGTGACAGTCGCAAACAATGTCGAAGGGTCCGGTGCAGACGCGGAGATAGAGCTGCGCGTCGATACATCTCCGCACTTGTCGATCCTGGGAACGCCGACGCAAAAATTGCGAATCGCCGAAGGGCGGGAGCAGAGCGTGAAATTGCGCTTCCGTGTCAACGACATGCTCGGTTCCGGCGAAATCAAGTTCGTCGCGCGCCGAAATGGAATCGAGGCCCGCCGCCGCGCTACGCTGAGTATTCGTCCGCCCGTCCCCTACGCGACCGATGTTCGCAGCGGTAATTTCAAAAAAGGACACGTGGACGTTCAAATTACACGGGCGATCTATTCCGAGTTCGCCAAACGCGAGGCCGCTGTCGCGGCCGTGCCGCTGGGACTCGCGCACGGTCTTTACGTTTTTCTAAAAGATTTTCCTCACGGTTGTAGCGAACAGATCACAAGCGGCGCATTCTGCCGGCTCCTGCTCTCGGATGAAGCCGATTTCGGACTCAGCCGGGCAGAGGTAAACACACAGCTTGAAAAAACGTTCACGACTCTGCGACGCCGGCAAAACGACCAGGGGGCGTTCGGTTACTGGGCGCCGGAAACGAATGAGAAGATCAGTTTCAATTCGGTTTACGTGATGGATTTCCTGAGCGCGGCGAAAACGGCCGGCTTTGCCCCGCCCGCGGATATGTTCGCGAGTGGCTTGCGCTACTTGCAAAAGATGGTCGCGCTTGAGCCCTCGACCCTGGCCGACGCGCGAACCATCGCCTACGGAATTTACGTGCTCACGCGCGAAGGCGTCGTCACGACCAATTACATTCTTAATCTGCGCGATTATCTTGATCAGCATCAGACCGACATATGGCAAAATGATGTAACCGGCGTTTATCTCGCGGGCGCGCTCAAGCTTCTGCACAAAGACGAAGACGCAGACAAGTTGATCGGTGCCTACAAGATCGACAAGGGATCAACTCGAGATTACGACGACTTCTGCCAGCCGCTCGGATCGAACGCGCAATATATTACCATCCTTGCGCGCGCGTTTCCGACGCGACTCAAAAAAATCTCGGCGGCGGAATTCGAGCAAATTCTTCAGCCGATCGGACAAGGCGAATTCAACACGCTCTCGGCCGCTTATGCCGTATCGGCCCTGAAGTCGTACTCGCACGCCATCGCGCAAACGCTGCCTGTACTCAGCATAGCCGAAATTCACAAAGACAAGCGCGAGGTTGCCCTAACGAGCGGCGCGAAGTTGCTGCAACGGACTGATTTTTCGAAAGACGCGATTGCGCTGCGGTTTAAGAGCGCCGGAGCGCTCAGCGGCCCAGGCGCATTTTCCCAGGTAGTGGAAGCTGGATTTGATCGGCATGTTCCGGCGAAGGCGGTAACCGCCGGATTGGAGGTTCATCGCGAGTTACTCGACAAGAATAATCAGCCGGTCACGCGGACGAAATTGGGTGAACCGGTTCATGTCCGTTTGCAAGCGCGAAGCGTAAAGGATGAATCCGTCACCAATGTTGCAATCATCGATCTTCTGCCCGGCGGATTCGAAGTTGTCGGGGCATCCTTGCAACCGGGCGTTTCGACAATTTCCGGCGTCGATTATGTCGATGTTCGTGAAGATCGTGCCGTCTTTTACGGGACCGTTTCCGGCAGCGTACTTGAGATTAACTACCAGATTAAATCATCTAATCGCGGCGAGTTCACAGTGCCGCCTGTCTTCGCCGAATCAATGTACGAGCGGGCCATCAAAGGCTGCGGTGTTGGTGGAAAGATCACCGTGACGGAATGAACAAGAATTGCGGAGATCGGATTGTGGATTGCGGAAAGGTTTCGCGGAGGCGACGCCACTTCTTTTCTATCCGCAATCCACGTTCCGCAATCCGCAATCTATTGCTTTTCTGCGCGGTTGCTGCTGCAATTTGGCTCGCGCTGCCCAAACCGCCGTTGCTCGAAGGGGTCTCGTTCTCGCAATGTGTTCGGGATCGCAATGGAAAATTGCTTCGCGTCACCTTGACGGCAGATCAGAAATATCGCGTCTGGACTTCGTTGCCAAACATCTCGCCCGCGCTGATCGGTGCCACCCTCCAATTTGAAGACAAATACTATTGGTATCACCCGGGAGTTAATCCGGTCGCATTGATGCGGGCGGCCATTGGTTTGCGACCAGGCGGGGCGCATAGCGGCGCTTCGACCATAACCATGCAAGTAGCGCGATTGCGTTATCATCTGCCTACCCGCACATTCAGAGGAAAGTTCGTTCAAATTGTTCGCGCGCTGGAATTGGAACGGCACTACTCGAAATCCCAGATTCTTGAAGCCTACCTGAATCTCGCGCCCTATGGGCGAAACATCGAAGGTGTGGGAGCGGCCAGTCAGATTTATTTCGGAAAGACCGCCGCTCACTTAACGAGGCCGGAATCGATTTCGCTCTGCGTGATTCCGCAAAGTCCAACCCGGCGCGCGCTGTTTGCCGATCGCGGTAACCACTCGCTCGAGTCGGCGCTGAGCGGCTGGTACGATCGCGCGAAACTCGACGATCAATTCTCAGGGCGCTCATTCAGCGCTCGCGCGCAAGCCGATCGAAAATTTCTCGCGCCGCACTTTGTCCAGCAAGTTGTGGCGGCCGAGAAAAGCCGTGACGAGATCGTGACCACGCTCGATCTGGCGAAGCAGCAACTGATCGAGCGGCGAATCGCAGACTACATTCGCGCAAACCGCGGTCGCGGAATCCAAAACGCGGCGGCGCTGTTAATCGATACGCGGAGCATGGACGTGCTCGCACAAGTTGGCTCGGCCGATTTTTTCAACGCCGAAATCCATGGACAAGTGGATGGAACACGTGCCCCGCGCTCGCCCGGTTCCACTTTAAAACCATTCGTCTATGCGCTCGGTTTGGAACAGGGACTGATTCATCCATTGTCGATCCTGTCGGATGCGCCGCACAGTTTTGGTGATTACGACCCTGAAAATTTCGATCGGGAATTTGTCGGCCCCATTCGCGCATGTGACGCGCTTGCGCGTAGCCGCAATCTTCCAGCGGTTGAACTCGCATCCCGGCTGCGACATCCCACCCTTTACGAATTTCTCCGTAGCGCCGGCGTCAAGTTGCCGCGCTCAGAAGCACTGTATGGATTGACCCTTCCGCTGGGCGGGGCCGAAGTCACGATGGAGGACCTGGTTCGCCTCTACGCCGTGCTCGCTAATGACGGAGAGCTGCGCCCCCTTCGCCGGACTTCGCGCGATCCAGTCGCGTTGCGCGGCCGCCGGATTATCATGCCGGAAGCCGCATTCCTGACGCTGGAAATGATTAACCTGCCACGGCCCGAAATTAGCTCCGCATATTCGGACCAGCTCGCGCCGGTTTTTTGGAAAACGGGAACGTCCCATGGTTTTCGCGACGCGTGGTCAATTGCCGTCTTCAATCATTATGTGCTCGCAGTGTGGATCGGAAATTTTGATGGCCGCGCCAACGGAACTTTTGTCGGACGAATCGCCGCAGCCCCGCTCGTGTTTCAAATCATCGATAGTTTACGTGCAGGCTGGCCCGAGCCTAACCAGCCGCATCTCGCGCCGCCCGGTGCAAACTTAAAGCGTGTCTCCTTTTGCGCGGTTTCGGGTGATTTGCCCGAACCGTACTGCACACAGCAGCTTGAGGGGTGGTTCATTCCTGGAATTTCGCCGATCAAACTTTGTGATGTGCATCAGGAAGTACTCGTCGATGCCGCGAGTGGACTGCGCATCGCGAGGGATGACGGAACACGCCAGCTGCGGCATGAAATCTATGAGTTTTGGCCGACTGAGATGTTGTCAATCTTTCAGCGAGCGGGCGTCCCGAGAAAACTCCCCCCGCCGTTTTTGCCGGGAACGGATCCGGAAGTTGCTGCGCGCACAGGAAACCCGCCGCGAATTATTTCTCCGGCTGAAGGACACAAGATCCTGCTGACATCGGTTGGCATGATTGCGTTACGAGCCAAAACAGATGCCGATGTGCGCGAAATTTATTGGTTCGCGGGCAACACATTCATTGCCAGGTCCGATCCACAAGACGTCGTTACATGGAAAGCAACGCCCGGCAGCTACGAACTCACCGCCTTGGACGACCATGGCCGCGCTGGTGCCTCTTACGTCACGGTGCGCTGACCCCAAGCTTTGAAGCGCTTAGAAAGAAGTATTGAATGCTGATTTCAAAGTGCGGTAAAAGGATTCGGAACCGACACAGTAACCCTTAAGCCTCGCCACGCACCAACATGCCAAAGTATTGGATGATCAATGATCGCAGCCAGGGTGGTGTTGGACCCGACGTCAATACCGATGGTATGACTTATTGGGTCAGCGATAAACAACCGCTCACTGACATTAAGAACTGGCGGCAAGTTACTCGTGCTAATTTCCAGAAGCTCCTGGTCGCTGCGGCCGATAAATTTCCTGCGCATGATCAGGCAGAAAATGAGAAACAAAGTCACGTCACTATTCTTGTGCATGGCTTCAATAATAAGTTTACCTCGGCAACTAAGTTCTATCAGGATCTTTGCGGAAGACTTTTTGAAGGTCCAGACAGTCTCGGTCTATGTATCCTGTACGACTGGCCATCACGTGGAAGCATCCTGGGCTACGAGCCTGATCGCTCGCATGCACGCCTTTGTGCTCACGATTTAACGGATGTGTTGAGCGCCCTCTTCGATTGGCTGGTCGAAAAACAGCAGGAAACCATAAATAATCCTGCCAAGGCCTGCAAGGCAAAGGTGTCCCTGATCGCCCATAGCATGGGTAACTATGTTGTTCAAAAAGCGATGGCTGCGGCGTGGACTCGTAAGAATCAACCTTTGCTAGTTAGTCTCATCAATCAGCTCGTTATGGTCGCGGGGGACGTTGACACCGACTTATTCGACATGGGCGCACCAGATAACAACGATGGCGACGCTGCGGCTAATCTCACATATCGGATCACGGCGCTTTACAGCGGACGCGACTCCGTCCTGGGCGCGTCTGCCGGACTCAAACATTTCGGCATGCGACGCTTGGGCCGCAGTGGGCTTTCGAGTCGACCGCCTTTGGCAGATCCGTCCTCGCCAACAGACAATGTGTGGGATGTCGATTGTTCCAGCTTTTTCCCTCCCGAGGTCGATGGCGCGGGAATTCACGGCGCCTATTTCGTCAACGATGGCACGCTCAATCTGATGCGCCACGTACTGCGCGGCCTCGACCGCGGCGTGTTGGACACTCTCGGATACACTCGTGGCGTTGCATGGCCAAAGCCGCAGTGAGTAGGCGAAATGCCTGCACGGAAACGCAAATCGAAATTGCGGGCTACAATCATTCGCGGTTCGCGAAGCTTCGCACAGCAGAAACTGTGCAGTTTACTCTCAAAGCCGGGCGTGCGACGCGAGCAAGTAGCCTCTGATTGAGATTCTGCTAGAAACTATTTGATGTGGCGATCCGGGTTCGCTCAAGAAATGCCCTGAAAACTCTTCCCACGGAATAATGACACTTCCGTCGCATTATTTCAGCTGAGAATTGTCACCAGTTTCTTCCAAGTGGGTTGTTCATCACACATACACACCTTCGCCTGAGTCCTTCCTCGAACGCAGTGCGGCGAGCATATCTCGCTCGCTCAGATCGGACGCCCATTTTGGTCGAAGCTGAAAATGCGGTTCGTCTTGAATGGTTTTCCAGTTCCCACCCCACTCAAGCCCCAGATCCGAACCAAGAACACCGACCGCTTTATATTTGGGCGATTCGTCGAGGTATTTGCCTCCTTCGAACACGCCGATGTCAAAGGCGATTCCAAAGTTATGGTTGGAATAACCGCCATGCGCGTTAGTCACGATCCTGCCTGGCTTAGTTCTTCCTTGCGCGTAGAGATCATTCTGCTCGTCGTAGGTACGAAGGCCACTGAGTAATTTGATAACGATGCTGCTCGCAGCGGCTTTTGCGATGAGTGCACGCGCGTATGGCTGGACCTCTGGAAGGAGTGTCGCGATAACTCGTTCACTTCGATCATCCACCTTATCGGCCAGCGGTTCTGGCGGCTGTGCCTCTGGACAAATGCGATCGTAAATCGCTTGCCATGTTTCGGGACCCGGCTTCCCATCGGGGTTGACGCCAACTGCTTCCTGAACTGCACGAATAATTTGGTCAAGATTCATAATAATAATAATGATCTACATTGACTGGCGGCGTTCGCACCAACATTTTTTCCCTTTTTTCTTCTTGACTTAGTATTTCTTCTGGCCGTAGGAGTAAGGTTCCTCCGGAGCAGCGTATGGCCGACAATCGGGATCATCAAAGCTCGGATCAAGATGCTCAGAGCTCCAGTCAAGAGACTTTGAATCAAGGCACGAGCGTGTCTTTTGACGTCGAGGCCGACGTGCCTGCGATCGCGAACCGGCCGATGATGAACGCGCACCGAAAGCCACCGGATCTAAGCCAATTATAAAAAACTAAACTTTATGCCTGCCGCTGTTGAACTTATACCACAGGATAAATCGAATGCCTGCTGGCTCGCAAGCTCCACAATGATGAGGTCATGGAAAGACCAGGTATCTTACCCGCTTTCAGACACGCTAAACGTACTGGACGCGTCAGGCGGCACTTTTTCGCAAACGTACAATGCAGATAATGGCCTGTCATTTGCAGACAACCAAAAGATTGTGCAGACATTGGGTCTCACTGCGCTGCCGCCTGCAAGCTATACCATAGATTACTTTTTCTCGCTGCTGGACGAGAGTCCTGTTATGGCGGTCATCATGTTTGCTGCCAATTCAAACATCGCGCACATGGTAGTAATTACGAGTATGAGCGGCGACAGAACACCGGATGGAACCACCTTGAGCATCAACGACCCGCTCCCCTTAGACAACGGCCATACTTATACCATTTCCTTTACCGATTTCTTGAACAAGTTTGAATCCGTAGTTGCTTACGAAAACAATTTGGGAGTTAAAGATCTCACCACGCAATTATATTATTTTCCTTCCAGCGACACCTCATCTTCTACTGCTGATAGCAGCAGCTCATCAAATGACCAATCATCTTCTGATGAAAACTCATCCTCCGCAGAGACCAGTTCATCAACCGATGATAACAGCAGCTAAAACGCCCGAGAGCCCACGCACACAGAACAGCAAACCGAACAGATTATGGATCCTGTGCAACAGCGCGTCGAAGACGCAAGGCGAGTGCTCTACAACCTCGACCCCGTTGACGGAAGTATCATAAGCAAGAGTAAGCTTTACGAGATGTACGAAAAGAATGCAGCAGAGTACGCCAAGGCCAAATCGGACTACGCCGTGGCATATGCGAAAGCTCGTTCTGATCCAGCTGCACTTCAGGCTTGGCCGCTAACCGGGGCGACTTACCAACAGGCTGTCGATCGCGCTTGGGACAGGTGGATGAGTGCGGGTCGGAACAAAATCGAGCTTGCCCTCAATACCGTTGCGTCTGGCAGCCAAAAAACTTCCGCAGGTACAACAACCAGCAGTTCACCCTAGGCAAAAGATAAGAGAAGGGAAATAAGTTATGGCAATCAACAACAATGAACCCGGTTCCGCAGTTCTCGCGATTTTTGATCAGCTCATCGACCGAGTAAAGCAGGCACGCCCCGTGCGCACTGACGGTAAACCACTTGGAGGTGGCATGGTCTATTCCATGATGGTGCTTGGAATGCCGGTCGATCCTGAGGATTACCTGCGTCCCTGGTCACCCATGGGTGGATCTACGTTGCAGGAGATGCACGACAAGGCACAGTTGCCAAGTGTCGCACCTGTCGCAAATCAAGCCGGCGCGCCCGCCGCACCGACTGGCGACGGGCCGCCTCCGCCGCCAGACCCAAAATACGCACGTTCCATGGAAGCGGCATACAAGACGGCACAGCTTGCCAACGTCTTGCTACAAGTGACGACGGACGGGAGCTATTTGGAATACCCCGTAGGCAAGCATCTCGACTTCGCATACGAGGGGATCGTGGCGGGAATGCAACCGATGCCGATGCCTCCAATTAGCCCGGATGTGCAGAAGCAGATCGACGATGCCCAGAAGGTGCTTTACGAACTCGATCCAAACGACGGGAGCATCGTCGGTAAAAGCAAACTTTACCAGACGTATGAGAAGAATGCGCGCGACTATGCAATGGCAAAGATGAATTATGCGGTCATGCAGGCGCAAGCAAAGGGTGATCGATCGAAGGCTGATATCTGGCCGATGACTTCCGTTATGTATCAAAATATGGTCGATGACGCGTATAACACGCTGAAAACCATGGGCGCGGAGAAAGTGGAACGGGCGCTCGACATCATTGGCTCCGTGGGCGTCAGCATGCAAGCTCACATGGTTAAGAAGGCCCGGCAGTTATTCGACGCCTACAACCTCGGCCTGGCCGGAGTGCCAGCGCCGATTCCTTATGCGTACATCTCGCCCACCTCATGGTGCGATCCCGACGACGATCAGTCCGGGTGGCAGCAACTCAGTGTGACGTCCAGCAACTATCAGCACTATGACGCCTCGAACCAAACGATGGGCGGCCAACAGTCTTCGCGAAGCGATGCCTCTTCAACCGGCGGGAGCGCCGGAGTGATGCTTGGTTTTGCGGCTTTCGGGGGAAGTCACAGTCAGGCCAAAGCCTCGTCACAGTGGCAGGGATCAAACCATGGGGAATTCCAGAGTACCTTCAAAAACACCGCCAAGAACCTTAATATCTCGCTGGAATATGCGCTCTGCACCTTTATCCGGCCAGGGATAGTGAGTGATCTTTTCTATATGAAAAACTGGTATCTCGTAAACAACAAGAAAAACGCCATCAGCGACGGCACGATTGCCGGCCAGGTGGAAACAGATAAGCCACTGTTGCCGATGATTCCACAGCAGATGTTGGTCATTCGCAACGTTAAGATTTCCACAACGGAGTGGGGCAGTGATGGGGAGATGCTGAAAAGCTATTATGGTCAATCCAGTGGCGACCAGCAGTCCAGCTCCTCGCACACCGCTGGCAGCGGAGGTGTTTCCCTTGGATTCGTCAGCTTCGGTGGTTCCGCCGGCCACGATGAAAGTCACTCCAGCCAGCAAAGCCAATGGGGATCTACCAAGTCGGGTTCCGACCATTTCGGCACGACGTTCGATGGCGAGACATTGAATATTCCGGGCGCGCAGATCATCGCCTTCCTCTGCGATATCGTTCCGGCCACTCCGCCGCTTGACGATCCTGGACTCGCGGCGCAAGCAGCAAAGCCCGCGGCGGCGGACGCAACAAAGCCCGCACAAACGGACGCAACAAAGCCCGCACAGACGGACGCAACCAAGCCCGCCCCGGCAGACGCAGCGAAGCCCGCGCCGGCAACGCAAAATCCACCTGCAGCTGGGACTCCTTAGAACGAACACTGTTCGATTTGGAAGTGGCGATCGCAACGCGCCACTTCTTTTTCCAACAAAACCGAAAACTCTCACCGATGCCAACAGATACTGGCGACCTGATGCAGAAGGTTTACGACCTCTTCTCGGGCATCTATGCAGCCAAGGCGGGCGACGGGGCGTTCCTTGCATTCGAGAAACTGGGCGTGCCGATCACTCCGGGGATGTTCAAATTACAGCCGACTGATACCACATTTTCCGCCGCGCTAGCCGTAGAGCGCCTGTCGGAGATTGGCAATGCGGTACTCGATGTCGATGGCGACAACGTGCGTAGGTCAAACCGGACGGTTCCTGCCATGACCGAATTGATGCTTACACAGTCCATGCCTGTCACCTTCGATGCCAATGCGATGGCGTCGCTTGGAAAGGCGAAAAATACGGCCTCTCAAGCGTTTGATGTTACGCTGGGATCCATGGATGGAATGTTTCGATTCCACCCAGTGTACGCAAACCCGACGAATTGGTATGATCCAGATGCCAACGATAACTGGACCGGACACACGATAGGAAAACAGGAGGGATTGCCGCAGCCGGCTCCCCCGGCTCCCCCCGGTCGCCCTCCACCAAAATTTCAGCATCAGCAGCTAACCTGGCGCATAGCTCCTAAGAACATCCAGCCGGACCTTTCACAGCCGGTATCGCGGACAAATCCGATCTACAGCGCTCTCGCCACGCCGGAAAAAGTTGCTGCTATTCGAAATTCACCACCGGATGCGGCGCGATTCAGCGTTCGTCCACAGATGTTTACTGGACGCGGACCGGCGCCATCAATCGCGCCAAGGGGGGGATTCCTGTCTTCAGGCTTTCTGCAGAGAGTGGCAAACGCAGCCCCTGCGATCGCTTCCAGCTTGGGAGCAACACCAGCCGCATCGGTCATGAAAACCGCTGGGCCATTAATTATGGCACAGGCGACCGGCGAACTGGAGACGAACACTACTGCTCAACCGGTCTCCACCAGCAGCATCGACATGAGTTTCGATCACTGCGTCATCACGTTAAACCGTCCGTGGTGGCCCGAGGTATTTCTGATGCTTAAGCAGTGGTTCGTACCAGGATATGCATGCGCCGAGTTCTCGGACGGCACTGGCGGTGAAGATTCGGGGCTTTTGCCGTTACTGGCCAGCGGATTTGTGGCGATCCGCAATCTGAAAATCTCGACGAAATGGTCGAACGATGATGTTGCGGCAATGCAGGGAGCTGCCTCTTTCGGCCCATTTTCGCTAGTGGGACGGACCTACGATGCAGGGACGGGTACACTAACCTGTCCGGGAATCCAGATCATCGGCTGGTTCTGCGAAGCTCTTCCGATCCTTCCGCCGAACTCCGACCCCGCAATAGCACCACCGCCAGCCACTCCGTCCACCCCCCCTCAGGATGGGTCCACCTCTCCGCCGTCCGGTACAACATCTTCCCCACGTGGCGATACGTCGTCGTCTCCGCCGTCCGGTACAACATCTTCCCCACCTGGCGATACGTCATCCTCTCCACAGTCTGACACAACTTCTTCCCCACCTACTGACGCGCCGTCCTCCCCACCTAACGATCCCTCGCCCTCCCCGCCTGCTGACGCGGGAACCACGCCTGATACGCCACAAACATGAGTGCGCGATCCTAAATAACCAAAAGTAATGCGGAGCTAACCTGCCCGATGCTTCATATCTAAACAATTTCCTAAGAGTCCGAACCCGGATCCCTCGCTTGCTTGGTAACCAATAATGGCGCGCACTCGACTGTTTCGCTTTTACATCACGGTCGACGCCACAGCTGTCCCGCAGTCCATTCAAAAAGACTTTGCTCCGGACATAACGGACTATTGCCTTGAATACGACATCGGCGAGCTCGACGGACCGGTGCACATGAGCGAGGATTTGGGTGGTTGGAAACGGGTTGATAACACGGGCATACACGATCTCGCACTGAGCACGGTCGAAAAGTCGCACTTTTGGATCGGAGTAACCGTACTTCCAAATCCCATACTTGACCCTGACGCGCCGGAGTCGAAGCCACTCCTTCGCGGTATGGGCATGCACACCGATGCCTTTGTGCCGGTAAAGGCAAGTGAGTGGCCGGACCTGGCAAAGAAGTTTCCGGATGAAGTTTTTATTCTCAGCATTTTTCTCGTGGCCGTTTATACCCGGATTGCGATCGCCGGTTCGACTACGTTAGAGGCGGCGCGTGCGCAGGCAGGAATTCGCCTGGAGGACATTGTCTACGACGCGCCGAGCCGTACCCGCGATGCCTCCGGCAAAGTGATCGTCACGAACCACGACATAATTTATTGGTCCGATGATCTCCATCTCAGCGGCCAAAAATACGTACCGTGAAATGTGATTAACGCTCCTTTATTCCACAGCTACAACAAATAACCCAAAGGATCTTAGCTATGAGCACTTCAGACACCAAAACCGATGATTCGAAGTTAGTTACTACCGACACTGTCTATGTTAGCCCGGACAGTGGAACCACCGACGAGGCATTTCCGAAGCCAAACGTCGAATACGACTTTTGTGTTGACGTCGCCAACGCCGGCCAACTTCCGAGTGGATCCTTTTTTGTCCGGTTCAATTTGAGTGGCGATCAGGATCCGCCGTTAGACCTGGATTTTACGCAAGACGCTGGACTGGATGCTGGGGCAACCGTAAAAGCTGTGGTCCACTTTGGAACGTTTCCCAACCAGTTCGCTTCGTATCATCTGGAAGCTTGCATTTACTCCAGTTCAGCGCCGGAGAAGCCGATCAATTGTGCGGGTTCGTTTGATATCACTGTCAACACGGAATCGACGAGCGATTCCGGGTCTGGTGGTGGTAGCGACGATACGGCCGCGAGTGACTCAACAGGTGACAGCGAAGATTCAACAACCAGCTAATCAATAGTATGGCTAACGAGAGTGAACCAGATAATCCGCTGCCTGTTGATTTTGTGCCCGAAGGATCTGTTGAAACCCACCGTGTCAGCGATGGCGAAGATTGGGCTTCCGTGGCAGCGCAGTATAACGTGAAAGTAGAAGACTTAATCTATTTTAATTTCCACACCAATGTGCCTGAAGAGGTCAACTGGTACCTCCGCCGTAACGTCGGATGCAACGTATCCAATGATGATGGACTAAACTGGGCTTTCAGCTCCAGCGCCGATCCAGGCCTTATTTACATACCTGCCTCTGAGGTCACCGAAAAGGAGGCCGAGGACGTGACTCCCGTTGCCACGGGAGATACAGCGGCGAACGACAGCGCCTTGCGCCTTACCTTTTCATACAATCGCGAGAGTGTAACCCTCGACTCCATCCAGACGCTCGAGGAGATGCCGACCTCGGAGTCCGACCCGCTGGAGCACGACTCGGAGGCCGGCTTCTGGTACGAGCTGCGCGACGCGGACAACACCACGCTTTACCGACAGGTGATTCACAACCCGTTGCGTTACGACGCCGAGATCTACCTGGACGAAGAGACGATCGTGCGCCAGGTCTTTGATGACTACGCCGACACGTTCGACCTGCTGGTGCCAAAGCTACCGACCGCCACGCAGATCGCGCTGTTCAGCAGCCCTCTCAACCCAGAAACGCTGGGCGAGGCGGCTACCGAGTTGGCCACGTTCAGTCTGACGGAAGGAGGTGTAACATGAGCGCGCGCGACGGCACTGTGATCGGCACCACCATTCTTCAGGACAGCGGCAAGAAGGGCTTCAATCTGGTGATCGTCAGCGAGGGCTACAAGCGGGCGGAGTTGCCAACCTTCGCGACCGACGCCAAGGACTTTATGGACAAGTTCTTCATGACACCCCCCTTCGACTCGCACCAGGCGTGGTTCAACGTCTATCGGGTGGATGTCGCCTCAACGGACAGCGGCGCCAAGGATCCTGCGGGCGGCGCCTGCGGTGGCTCGGGCGCCAACCCCGCCACCTACTTCGAGGCTTCCTTCTGCTGGAACAACCTGCCGCGCCTTTTGGGCTGCAACAGCGATTTGGTGCGCAAGGTGGTGAACGCCCAAGTGCCAAAATGGAACGGCATTCTGGTGATCGTCAACACGACTACCTTCGGTGGATCGGGCGGGCCGGTCGCGGTCTTCTCGCGCGCCGCGGGGGCCTCCGAGATCGGCATCCACGAATTTTGCCACGCCGCCTTCGGCCTGGCCGACGAGTACGAGTACTACGGCGGCTGCGGCACGGGCGAGACTGGCCATGACAACTACACGGGCGCCGAGCCGGCGGAGCCGAACGTGACCGCGAACATCAACCGCAACACCCTCAAGTGGGGCTCCTTCGTCGGCCGCTCCATTGCCCTGCCGACGACCGTCAACGCCGACTGCACGAAGTGCGACCCGCAGGCGAGCCCGGTGGCGGCGGGCACAGTCGGCGCCTTCACCGGAGCCTTCTATAATCACTGCGGCGCGTACCGCCCCGAGTTCGACTGCAAGATGCGAACGCTCAGCAAGCCGTTGTGCTCCGTGTGCCAGTATCGCATCGAGGTTAAGCTCAAGCCCTACGCCCCGCTGGGCGACTTCCCCCAACCCAAACCGAACACCGGAGTCGGCTGAGCGAAACGACAGAATCGACACTCGATGGATTCGAAGTCCCGAGAAGGAGGAGGCGCGGAACCAACGAGGGCGCTGCGCCTCACTTTCTCCTACTCCAGCAAAGGCATCCACCTCGACGAAATCCGACCGCTCGAGGGGATGCCCTTGCCCCCCACCGACCCCATCCAGCACGGCCCCGAGGCCGGATTCTGGTACGAGCTCCGTGACGCTGAGAACGCCACTCTCTACCGCCAGGTGGTCGACAACCCGATGCGCCACGAAGCCGAGGTCTACACCGAAGGCGCGCCGATCGAGCGCCTAACCAAGGAAGACCACGCCGACTCTTTCACTCTCCTGGCACCCGGCCTCGAAGGGGTAACAGCCATCGCATTGTTCAGCAGCCCGCTCGATCCTGCGACCTTCGGCGCGGCGGCCAAAGAGATCGCCCGCTTCTCGTTGGTCGATCCCGAACAAACCAATCTGAGTGAACAAAAAAAGCGATGACCGCCGCACAATGTTAAACAGCAATTTTTTTACGGACGGCGACCAGACCGCCCTCATGGGTGGAAAGCGAACCTAGAAAACAAATTCTTAGTAATAACTATTATAGCTAACGAACGTGAACCAGATGCGCTTGTTATTACTTAAACTAAACCTCAACTGGTCACCGGTAACTTCACATGCTTGATATCGACATCGAACAGATCAATTCGCCAAGTGTGCGAACCTTTCAGCCCGACCGTAACGATAAAAGCGGGCGGACCGCATTGAGGGTGGCCAATGCTCCTCCCGGTGCAACCTACAGGTGGTCCACCGACCCCGGGGTCGTGCAGTTCATGGCCCCGAATGCTCCGGCGACGTCGATGCTCGCCGGGCGCCCTGGCATTAGGACGGTTAGTGTTGAAGTCAACGACCCTAAAACCGGCGACAGCGGCACGGCGACCACTTGGATTGGCGTACCGCAATTCGTGGTTGTTCGCGAATATACCGGTGCATACCCTACCCATCGGAAAGCGGGAGCGTTTTCAGCTTGGTTCGATACCGTGCTTCGCGAATATCGTATGGCCGGCGAACGCGACTTCATCCTGCAGCAGGCGCAGGCAGTGGCCGAGCTTCTGTTGCGAGGGGCCAACGTGCGCATAGTCTGGGAGCTCGCGCCCTTTAACGAACAATTGCCAGCGCAGTTCCAGGCAGGTAACTTCGCCGAGCACTTATACACGCCGCTACGCCTCGCTGGCTTTCCTCCAGTCACTCGTCAGAATAGCGCCGGCGTAGTCGAACAGATCCAGATCGAGCAAATTGGCATTACTGATCGGCCAGGAGGCGTGCGGCCGGCGCAGGGCGTGATCGAAATTTATCCGGGCGCGATCGATAGCGGAACCAGTGTGGTGGCCAGAACGGCGGCGATAGTTCGGGATGCAGCGTTTCGCGCCGAAGATGCGCTGGCCGCTGACCCCGGGAATTCAGACGTCCAGCAGGAATTTGACCAGCTCCACGACCTATGGCGCGAAATTGTGGCGCGGATGATCGGCGTCGCGATGGCTCACGAGATCCATCATCTGCTGCTGTCCGAGGCACCCGGGTTACAAGGTGGACACACTGCTTTGCCGGAAATTGATCTGCTCAGCCCCGGAAGCGAACTCTCCATCAAGGAGTGGACCGGGATCGGCGCGCCGGATCCATTTTCCGGAAGCTTCCCGAATGCTGGAACCTACACAGATGCTGGCTTTGACGGGCTGGCTGTGATTGACGACCGAAACCAGGCGATGGTGGAGGTTATGTTTGCCGTACCTCCAGCGCATCCGTTCGACTAGGAGTGCTTCGCTCGCGTCACCGCCGCCCGTGTGTACAAAATGACTTGTGGTACTATAACGTTGGTAAAGAAATAGGTGACCCTATCCACTTGAATGACATATGGAGCGTGGGTCGGATGGCAAACCCATAGAAAGGACTGAGATATGGCTAACCTGAGAGCCTCAACCGAATCGTCCATTCGAGTTAAACCGAACAGAGAGGATGCTTATGAGTGACGACGAACCTACTGACGAGTCAGAACAACAAACGGGAGAGCAGCCTGCCCCAGACGACCAACCGGGCGCGTCCGAAGCCGCGGATGACACGCTGGCGTTTGCCGACGACACCGCATCCGACGCAGGTGGAGATGGTGGTGGCAGCGATGGAACCGGAGGAGGATTTGGAGGTGGCGGGCCGGCCGACGACGCGGTCGCTGCCGACAGCGGCAGTGGGTCGAAACGCGATCTGAAAGTGGTCGCGGAATTCACGCAGGAGGGAGATCAAAAATTCATTGGTGATATTATGATTAAGGTATTCGAATCGGATAACGGCCAACAGGGCCGTTTTCTATTCCCAACCGGCGGCCAGTTTTGGCAAAGCACCCCTTCAAAAGGGAACATTATCAATACGCCGTTGATTCGTGGCGTGGCGAGCTCGGAAGTCATTGTGTGGGCTCAGACTCGCGTATCGGACGGTACAAACTCCCAGAATATGGATTGGGGCTTCGCGATCCCGATGCCAAGCGCGGATACGCTGCAGATTGCATTCGATGTAGACGTAGGAGAAGTGGAGAAGACGGTTAATGCGCCTGACGCAAACGCGGCGAAAGCCACAGTCAGTCAAGCGGCCCCGATGAAGGGGCATGTTGTCTTTGATCTCGATGCGCAGTCTGTCGGAAACCAGCAGTTTCGCGTAACAGGAAAGTTTTATACCGGCGAAATCAAGTCTTCACTCGGACAACGTATCAACCAGTGAACGATTGCCTGATTGGCAAAACCCGACTGGACTATTTTTCGACGGTGTAAACTTTAAGCGATAATCCAGGTCAGCGATCTGGTTAACGAGATAACAAATCCATAGAGCAAACTAGTTAAACAGAAATTCTTGAAAGGGAGCTTTACTAACCATTAGAAGATAAAATTCAATACCGTGAAAGTTGATGATTTCTTACTTTTCACTTTTGAAGGTGACACGGCTTCACCACCTAACACCTTTGTGGCCGAAATTAAGTCTATAGATCCAGGGACTGAATTTTTCACTTGCGAGTTGGTAGATACCGGTCAACGATTTACCTTTCAATATTCATCAACTACCAGCGGGCCATGGCAGGGTCAGGATGATGCGGGGACAGATTATAGTATTGATACCCATGATATCTATACCGCCGGGAATACAGACCCCTCTGCGCAGGGTGTAGCCGTGGTAACCTTTGCAGACAACAAACGTTACTTATGCTCCGTTGAAAACATATCGCCCGAAATTGATGTAATATTCTACCATTGGCCTTATCCGCGGCTTAGTTTTAATGGCGATGAGATTACAATATCTAATTGGGATACTTATGTTGGCGGCGATCAGATAATTTCAATAGAAGGATACGTTCTAAATAATGATCTTACACCACCTGTAACACGTGGTGTTTTTAATGATGGCTGGTGGTCGCTTGCCACCAGGCGTGATGCATTCGCAGGACGTATTGGCGAAGTGATAGCGCCATTTGCTACGGTGGTGCATACTACCGACATGGTACCGGAAGACTGGGATGATCTTATACATCGTTGGACTACGCAGCTTGGTAATGGCAGTTGTGCTCATTTTGGAATAGGCAGGGATGCAGCTCATGGTCTTATACAGTTAGCGCCAATTACTCGAAATGCCAATCACGCCGGCGGGGATGGACATGGCAATTTTGTTTCAGGTGCGCAATCCTGGCATCCCAATACCGTTTCGGTAGGAATTGAAATTCATTGTGCGGGAGCAGTTCAACAAATAGGTGGTGATTGGAGATTCGTGGAGAGTGGGGCTGCACATGGCGCTGTCATCCCGGACGTAGATGTTGTCCGCGACCCGCTACGTCCCGGTAGAGGCTGGCATAAGGTTACCGATTATCAGTATCAGCAATTGGGTGCCTTGCTCGATGGTTTAGAAACTGTTTTAGATCCTTTGCCCGAAGGATGCGTCGCCGATTCAACAGAGAGTCCACCGGCTTACGGGGTCTTTCCAACCGGACGAGTGGTAGGACATGTGTCGCTTCATGCAGCCCAGCGCGGTGACCCGTGGCCCCCTACAGGCGATTGGCTGCGAGCCCGCCCCTGATTGCGAAACAGACTGAACTCCTAATTGAAACTGATTCACCGAAAGACGATGATTAAGCGAGAATTTGAATGTTCCGAATTAACGGGTAAAAATAATTGGTTGCTTCTGAGGACCTTCATAAAATTGCTTTGGTTGGACGGTCAAATCCATACCTCGTGGTTGGACATGGTCCGAATTTATGACGTCGGACGCGGCACAACTGAAGGGCTGGTAGCCGAATTTTTGGATCATGTGCATGAGCTGGCCGAGAATCCGACTCACTTGTATTATGTCTATCAAGAACATTGACACTTGATTCGTGGGGTCATTTCTCAATGACGCTTCAACCAGTGCTGACCAATTGCCCTCGAAAAGTGTTAGGTCGATGATGGCCAACGTTGACGGAAGAAAGTAATTAAACGCAAATCAAGGCTGCTTTACACAAAACTGAGTTAATGGCAGGCGGATAACAAACCCACAGAATGAAGTAATAAATGACTAAGCTGAAATTCCTAAGAGGGAGTTTACTAACCCAATAGAGAGGATGCTTATGAGTGACGACGACGAACCTAAAGATGAATCTACCGACGATTCAGGAGAACAATCGGAGCAACAGCCCGTTGACAGCGATCAACCGGCCGAGCAATCAGACGAACAGCCTGCTGAGGAAACCGATCAACCGGAACAGCAATCTGACGACCAGCCAGCTGAGCAGAACGATCAATCGACAGAGCAATCGGAAGAACAACCCGCTGAGAGTGATCAAGCGGTAGATCAATCCGAAGAACAGCCTACTGACAGCAATCAGTCGACAGAGCAATCGGAAGAACAACCCGCTGAGAGCGACGAACCAGCGGAACAAGTAGAAGAGCAACCCACCGACAGCGATCAGCCATCCGAGCCAACAGAAGAACAACTCGCCGATAGTGATCAGCCGTCGACGTCCGAAAGCGCTGATGACACGGTGGCGTTTGCCCAAGGAGATGCTTCGCCAAGCAGCGCAAGTGTTGGTGGCGCTACAAACGTTAGTGTCAGCTCTAAAAGTACCGGGACAACGATGTCGCCCTTTCCCGCCGCCCAATTCCCCGACCTTGTGAGAGATACCGGCAAGCTCAAGGACGCGTTCACTGCAGCTAAGGCCGAAGTCAAAGCCGATCCGTCGCTTGTGGGAGGCCTGGTTGACGTGGACGGCAGGGCCTTGGATGTGGAAAAGATTCCGATGGCGATCGCGTCCCTAAATCTGGACGGGACGACGTCTATAATCGGACAGCGCGACGTCACGGAAATGTTCTTTTCGGGCAGTCTGCTCAAGATCGCTGCGATGTACGCCGCGTTTCAGCTGCGCCATGCGGTCAACGATCTCGCGGGCGCATTGGATCCCAATCTATCGATACCCGATTTCTTGAACAAAGTGCGCGCGACCTTCGATCCGCAGATCAAGAATGCCGTCAAGCTCCTGACCGACCGTGGCTTCCATCAGGTTCCGAAATACGAAACAATTTTCACTCCGACGCCAGGCGGTGACGGCAAGTACACGGTCGCCTTTCGCAGTGACGCGAATCCGAAGTTCGACTTTCAACATCACTTGGAAGAAATGGTCGTGAATAGTCATAATCCCTCGGCCGGTTTAGTCATCCAGGCGCTTGGCTACAACTTGATTAACGGTGTGCTGGAGAAGGGCGGATTCTTCCGGAACAACAGTACAGGTATGTGGCTGGCGGGCGATTACCTGCCGAATCCGGTTCCAAACACCGACTTTGACGAATTTGTGGAGGAACGCGCCCTTGGCTTGGTCGGCGGCAATGTTGTGACCATCAACAGCCTCAATGACGGACCGGTGAAGCAGGTCACGACTTGCATCGATCCGGTCAAGATGTTGGTGCTGCTGGCCAACGAAGAGCTGGTCAGCAACGCACACGAGAGCGACGACACCGCCAATGCGGAGATGTTGAAGATGACCGCCGACGCCGTCACCGGTGCTGGTGCACCCTCCCGCTTCACGAAGGCCGACCCGCTGCCGGCGTTCACGGTACTGAACTGCAAGATCGGTCTTGGAGAGCTGAAAGGAGGCGGCGTCTGCCCCCACTTCCGATGCGTGACCTCCGAAGTTTCGATCCTGCAGCATCCTTCCGGACATCAATTTGTGACGATGTTTCAGAACATCAACGTCGCCGGAAAACGACATTTCCATATGATCGCAGAGATCTTCCAGCGAACGATGGACAAGTTTCTTGCGTGATGTTCAGAACCCATCTCAAGCGAGCGGATCATTTCTTTGGGCCGGCTTGTACCGTGAAGACTAGATAATCTGAAAGGAATAGAACTCATGCCGGACGACCAACAGACAGCTGACGATCAATCCACGACTGAGTCGGCCGAATCCGACCAGGTAACTTCGCAAGACGCGACTACGGACGAGAGCGCCGGACAAACAGCTGGCGATCAGAGTCAGAACGACCAAATGACTGATACGCAGGCGGCTGGTGACGCCGGCGTTGCAACGGCGGACGATAACTGCTCCGGCTGGTTCGCCGATGCCGAAAGCACGAGCAAGCGGGCTGCTGAGTTCTATGTTCGAAACGAGCTGACAGGTGATCGAGGTGTTGTCGAGAAGATCGACGTTTTCGACCGCGACGATCCTGAGAGCTATTCCTGCAACGTACATTTTTCAGACAAGACAACGAACATTGAGGTCGTCGTATTTCGGAACGAGATCATAGTCAGGGAGATCCTGCCCGGTATTTCCAAGCGTCTGACGTGCTGGTACGACTACAGATGTCCTCCCCCCGATCGGGATTTGGTTTTAACCAAACGTAGGTGTACGATGATGGCTCCTATCATCCTGAGACTGCCGTCAAAATAATCGACACAAAGGAGAAACTAACATATGGCTAATCTAAAATTCCTAAAGCGAATCGGCTACTCGAATATAAATACAATTGCGGACGACGACTCCGCCTTTTTTTATGAGTCGGGGCTAATGATAGATGCTGACGGCGCCTATCATGCGTATCACCCGGATAGGAAATCCGGGCTCGATTACCTCGGCAATGCCGGCCAGCCCGGTAATTGGTGGGCGCTGGTCACTAACAACGGTCAGCCTAACGGCAGACCGCTGGTTCAAACGGATGCTGACCCGGCTCCCGGATTCTATATTTCAACAACATCATTGGAGGATTCCAATTGTGACCGAAAGGATCCGCGCCGGTATGTGAACTCAGAGGCCGTGAACTTTATCGTGCTACCTGGCAGGATAGGTTTGGGCGCCAAGCTCGGTGATTTTGCAGTAGTGCTTCGCCCGGCTACGGGTGCTTATGATTATGCAGTTTATGCAGACGTCGGGCCTGCGACCAAGATTGGGGAAGGATCGATCGCGCTTGCCGCTGCTCTGGGAGTCCCTTCGAGTCCAAAGAGCGGCGGGATTGGCCATGGGATAGCCTACATCGTTTTCCCAGGTAGCGCTCAGAACTGGCCGCTCTCGCAGCCTGAGATCGACCAATATGGCGCACAGCTTTTCTCAAAATGGGGAGGACTCGATAAGGCAAAAGAATGCTTTCCAGACTTGCAATGGAGTTAATGGAAATTGCATTAAGGAGTCGCATTGGAAGCTGGTTCGAGACAGCGTTCGACAGAGACCCTCAGTCCTGATAGCAAAGAAATAACATGTTTGGCTCGGCGATTCTCGATACAGCGATCGGATTGATTTTCGTTTTTCTCGTCGTAAGTTTGGTCGTTAGTGCCGCCAATGAATTGCTGGCTGGATTGTTCAAATGGCGCGCTAACAACCTCTTCCTCGGCATTCGGCGACTGTTGCAGGACCCATCCGTGACAGGACTAGTCACTCGGTTCTATGAACATCCCTTGATTGACAGTTTATCGGCCAAGGGCAAGAAACCGTCGTATATCCCATCCCGAACATTTGCCTTGGCATTGCTCGATATAGTTTCACCGACAACGTCAGGGAGTAACAGAACTCTGGAGGATTTGAAGGCAGGGATCGAGAAACTACCCGCTTCTCTTCAGGTCACGTTCCGCGTGCTTCTCGATGAAGCTGGACACGACACTGAACAGTTTAAGGCTCAACTGGAAGTTTGGTTTAATAGTACCATGGAGCGCGTCTCTGGCTGGTACAAGCGAAAAACACAGGCTCTCCAGTTAGTGTTAGCTCTCCTTATCGTTGTGCTAGCCAATATAGACAGCGTTCGAATTGCCAGAAGCCTTTCCGGGGTTAATTCTCCCCTTCGCGATTCTATTAAAGATGCAGCGCATTCCTTTATTGAAAAAAACCTGCGGCAGGAGAATGCGCAAACGCAACTAAGTGCGGCGACGGAAGCAATCGGACATCTCGCACTGCCCATTGGGTGGGTTAACGGCGGCTTCGGACCAACTACTGTTCTTGGTTGGCTTGTCACTGCGCTAGCCGCCACACTTGGCGCGCCGTTTTGGTTTGATCTACTGAATAGATTCGTGAATGTTCGTGCGTCGGGAAAAGCACCAGAGGAAGAACAGAAGTCACCTAAAGAAGTTCCCACCCCTAAGCAACCAGGGGGCTGAGCTGATGCTCAGGTGGATGAAGGCAGTCATTACCTCCGTTGAACCAACAACGACAACCGTGACGTAACCACATAACTAATTAACCTTCCTGAATCAGCGGCGTTCTCACTTTGGTTCTTCGGAAAATCAGCCACACCCCAACAAGGACGAACGCTGCACCAAATAGCGACCAGACCGGAAAGATTTCGCCGCCCATTAGCCACCCTAGCATTACTGCTCCGGGTGGCGTGATAAGGGAGATGCTTTGCAATTGTGCGACGGTCAGTCGCGGCAGGAGCCAGTAAAGAAGCAGAAACGTTAGCGCCGAGCCAATGATCGCCAGATAAAGCAGACAGAAGATTGCCGTCGCGGTCCAGTGAAAGCGTGCTGGGTTTCCGTCGACAGCCAACCCAAGAGCCAACAACGGGGCAGTTCCGAAAATCATCTGCCACGCGGCCAGCATGGCTGGTGCAAGCTGAATCGAGCGAGCCTTCACCAGCACATTAGCATAAGCGGCGCTCCCAGCTCCAAACACAACTGCCACGCCGCCCCAGAAAGCAAGCGGACCGTTGAAACCGAGCAGCCGCCCACAGATCAGCGCGACGCCACCCAGCGCGATGATTGCGCCGGCAAGCTTTTGGAAACGCAGCGGTTCATCTGGCAGCATCCAGTGCGCAAAGAGGATTCCGAAAATCGGAATAGTTGCCTGCAGAACAGCGGCCAGACCGGATGAGACATGGAGCTCCGCCCAGAACAATAACGTGTAGTTAACAGCGAACATGAGAACCCCGGTGATCGCCAGGAGGGCATAATCGTTGCGTCGCAGCGGTAGCAAGCGCGTACGGCCAATCGAAACGGTTATCAGCACAATGATCGCGATCAGAAAACGAATCGCGACGAAGGAGATCGGCGGCAGATCGCGGAGGCCGATCTTGATGGCGAGCCAGGTCGAGCTCCAAACCACGCAAAGCGTGAACCACGCGAGTGGTACACCCCACCCTGCTTGGGGCTCCCAATTGCGTTTCGGCCATGCGCTTTTCGCTTTCATCTGCGCGCGACCATCGCGTGTCCGCTGCGATCCGTAAAGCGAGCTCGCACGTTGTGCTTCTTGCATGTATTGATACCCAGTCTGTCGCCTTACACGCTGCGCGATACGATGAAAAACTTCGTCAGTCTCTTCCTCTGCAGTTCGCTCAGCCTTTTACTGTGACGCGCGCGATGAAGCCGGGCCCATACGCTTGCCGCGGTCGCGAAAACCGCTCAGAAAAAGCCAACGGGGCAAAAAGAGACGTCAAAACCCTATTGGATGACCCGTGACGGTGGCGGGGACGAAGGCGAGTGACCGTGTTCGTTAGCCCCAAATGCCGTCGAGATTGCTGCGCGGAAGGCTGATAGACATAGGGTCGATGGATTTTCCTTGCCTTTGAACCTGCAATCCATTAAACGCGGACATTCAACGCCTTAACTTATATGACATCACTAATCCAACTCCCGCAAAATCTCTTCTTCCATAGCGCCTCTTTGCTCGCCCAAGTCGATTACAGCTACGGCAGTGAGGGCAAGGCTCCAAGCCCGGTTTCGACCATCGTCGGACTGCTCATCGCGCTGCTGGTGATCGTCGCAATGTGGAAGGTGTTCACAAAAGCCGGCCAGCCTGGCTGGGCCAGCATCATCCCTATCTATAACCTTTACGTCTGGTGCAAGATCGTCGGAAGGCCGTGGTGGTGGATTCTCCTGATGCTGATTCCCGTCGTTAACTTCATCATTCTGATAATTCTGTGCATCGATATGGCGAAGAGCTTCGGTAAAGGTGCGGGCTTTGGAATTGGCCTCGCTCTGTTGGGAATCATTTTCTGGCCGATCCTTGGTTTCGGTAGCGCGCAGTATCAAGGGCCAGTCGCTGCTTAAGGAGCGGCGGTTTTTCGACTGGTGCAGGGGCGCTCACACATTGCGCTGAGCGTACCGTCGCCTCCAATGCCCGTGGAAATGATAGCTTGCCAGGCTGTCTCGGCAGGCTCGTAGCCTGCCAGCCGAGTCAGGCAAGCTGCCTGACTTCCGTTATGTTCCGGTCAGCCATTTTGGCTTCCGCTTTTCGTTAAAGGCAGCGATACCCTCTCGGGCTTCAGCGGCTTCTCGGGCTTGCATGTGATAATTGAGCGCAAGATCGACGTCTTCTTTCACTGAATGCCACCAAAGCTCGTCAATCAATCGCTTCGTTTGCGCCAGCGCACCAGGTGCTCCTTGCAAAACTGACTCGGCGAATCCTTGCGCTTCACTCATCAGACTGTCTGGCGCGACAACCCGATTTATCAGACCGATCTCTTTGGCGCGTGCGGCGTCAATTAGCTCCGAGCCTAACAACAGCTCGCGCATGTTTCGTTCTCCTACCTGCCGGCGCAGGAAAGTCATAACCAATCCGGCCACCAGCCCGCGACGCACCTCAGGATATCCAATTTTCGCTCCCTGTGCTGCGACAACAAAGTCGCACGCCGACATGATACCTGCTCCGCCTGCAACAGCCGCGCCATGCACTGCCGCGATGGTGATAAGACGTGTTTGACTAATGGCGATCAAAGTATTCGCCACCATTTCCGCGGTCGCGTGCGCTTTCGTTTGGTCGGCTGCTTCCTTCAAATCAAGGCCGGTGCAAAAAGCGACGCCCGCTCCGCGCAAAATAAGTACGCGCTCTTGCGCTTCATCCGAAGCCACTTTGATCGCCGCGCACAGTTGCGTGAGTAACTCGAGGGTAAGGGCGTTACGGCGTTCAGGGCGATTAAGAGTCACCACACTTATTTGCGGTGTTGGTTTCTCGATAACAACGACAGGCATGAGATGAATGACAAAATCCAAATGACGAATTTAAACTTGGATGACTCCGGTGTGGAAATGCGCTTTCGGCATCGGGCGCGAGACGTATTCCAATAAACGAATCAGGGCTTCCCGCGTTTCGTGCGGCTGAATGATGGCATCCACCCAGCCGCGAGCAGCGGCGTAGCGAATGTCAGTTTGTTCTTCATAGCTCTGCTTCACTTTTGCGCGAAGTTCCTCGAGCTCCTCGTGTGTCGCTTTTTTGTCACCTCGTTCGCGAGCGCGGGCGAGAATTGTAAACACAGTGTCCGATGCTTGAGCGGCGCCCATCACGGCGTAACGGGCAGTTGGCCATGCGACGATGAATCGCGGATCGTATGCCTTGCCGCACATCGCGTAATTCCCGGCGCCGAATGATCCACCGACAACGACGGTGATCTTCGGCACGACGGAATTGCTGACCGCGTTCACGAGCTTCGCGCCACTGCGTATGATTCCGCTTTCTTCCGCGTCGCGCCCAACCATGAAACCAGTGACGTCCTGGAAAAAAATGAGCGGCAAACTCGTCTGATTACAATCCATAATAAATCGCGCGGCTTTATCGGCGCTATCAGCATAGATAACGCCGCCCATCTGGATTCCTTCCTTCTTGGTCCTCACCTGTAGGCGTTGGTTGGCAACAATTCCCACGGGGTGCCCATTGATGCGCGCATATGCAGTCACGATTGTTTTACCGTAGTCGGCCTTATATTCATCCAGTGAATCTGCATCAATGATCGTGGCGAGCAGATCGCGCGCATCGTAATTTTTCTGGCCATCGAAGCTGATCAGGTTGTAAATCGTATCCGGGACCTTGGCTGGCTTCGATGTTTCCTTCGGCGTGTTCGATGCGGATTCCCTCGCTTCGGGCAAAAGCGCCACCAGCGAACGAAGTCGCTTCAGACAGGATGGGTCATCCTTTTCGAAAAAGTCCACTGTCCCGCTTATTTCAGCATGCATTTGCGCGCCGCCTAGCTCTTCCGCGTCGACAATCTGACCAATGGCTGCTTTTACCAGAGAAGGGCCTGCCAGATAGAGCCCGCTGCCTTTCGTCATCAAGATTTTGTCGCATAACACAGGCAAGTAAGCACCGCCGGCGACACAATTCCCCATGATCGCAGCAAACTGCGGGATGCCAGCCGCCGAAATCACGGAGTTATTGCGAAAGATGCGACCAAAGTCATCTTCATCGGGAAAAATTTCATCCTGCATCGGCAGGAACACGCCCGCGGAATCGACCAGGTAAATGACCGGGAGAGAGCACTCGAATGCGATTCGCTGAGCGCGAATGACTTTCTTCGTTGTCTGTGGAAAGAATGCGCCGGCCTTCACGGTCGCGTCGTTCGCAATGATCATGCACGGAACACCAGCCACGTTACCGATACCCGCGACGACTCCGGCCGCCGGAATCTTTCCCCATTGCTCGTACATTTTGTAAGCAGCCCAGAGGCCGATCTCTAAAAATTGCGCATCTTTGTCCAGCAGATGACTGAGACGCTCGCGCACCGGTAACCTGCCCATTTTGCGCTGGCGTTCATGCCCCGGCTTGCTTCCGCCTTCACGAAGGAGTGCTTCCTCTTTGGCAATCGCCGCGCAATGCGCGCGCAACACTTCACTAGTGCCGGACAACGATGAACGAGACATAACGCGAAGCACGCTTAATCCGCGAAAGTGATCGAATCAAGCCGCAGAGTCTGTAGCCGGTCATTGACCGCGGGCCCTAAGATTGGCGATCTCAGCTACAATAATAAAGAATCATCACGCTTTATCAGCATGGCGGCTTCTTGTTTTTGGTTCGAGCGCTTCGTCCTGTTGAAGCAGATCTTCGAACGGTCGGTAAAAGTTTGTGTAGAAAGGATAAGGCCGGTTCGGTTTTGCGGGAAGGTAGCGCCAGTGTTTGTACATCCAGAGCCAGGGCGCCGGGTTCTTTTGGACATAAGGTTCAAACGAGTTCCAGCATGCTTGGGCGATTTGCTGGTGAGTCATCTCAGCGGTGCGTTCGATCTTTGGATGAAAGATCAGTCGATAACGTCCATCCGATAGCGGCTCGCAGTGCGCCGGGATGATCGGGACACCTGTTTGCTCATTGAGCCACGCATGCGCGGAAGTCACGCTTGTTTTTAACCCAAAACAATCAATCGCGACCGCGCCTTGGGTGGGTGGCACGGTCAGATCGACCAGCAACGCGGTGCGCCCCTTTCTTCGAATTACTTTGTAAAGCCGCATGATGCCGCGCTCGCGCGGAACGAGCTCGTGGCCGGATTGCTCCCGCAAGGTTTTAAAAATCGGATCGAGTAACGAATTCTTGAATTCCTGCGAGATAATTGTGCCTTTCAGATCCAGGAAACCACAGGCTAGGCTAAGCCATTCAAAGTTGCCGTAGTGGTAGCAGGCAATAATCATACTGCGCTCCGACCCGGTGCCGCGCGCGGTTTCCTCAAAATTCTCCAACTCGATGTAGCGAGACAAATTTTCCTGTGTTAGACGCGGGCTCCATAGCAGATCGACCATGGTTCTCGCGAAATATTGAAATGATTCCCGCGCAATCTTGCGTCGCTTATGGACGGAAAACTGGTCGCCAAACGCTACCTCCAGATTACTGAGCGCGACCCGATACCGATCCTGATCAAGGAAGCTCAGCAGCGTGCCGGCTGTCCGGGCGACATGATAGCAGACCCTCCGCGAACACAATGGGATCAGCTTTGTGGCAAAGAGAAGCCCTACCCACTCCAAACGATACCGGATTCGCTTCCAGCGTAAGCGCATTGCACACTGTAAACACTTCCATCAACGGGACGCGAATGACGAATGACGAATATCTAATGACGAAGTAATGACGCAACCCGAAGGATAAAGGAGAACACTTGGCGCTTTGTCATTGGAACATTCGGGCTTCTTTCGTCATTCGTCGTTAGTGCTTCGTCATTCTGATCACCAGCCCTGCCCGGGATTGCTTACCGGAGGCAGGCCCTTTCGAAACTCCGCCTGCTGACGCTCAGAGTCTCGTTGCTGCTCCGCCTCACGTGTCTGTTGCTCGGGGCTCGGCGCCGGGGAGGCACAACCGGAGATTACGACAATAAGCGCTGGGATGAGAAGGACAGTGGTTGCCAGCTTTTTCATAGGAGAACAAGGATAATCAAGCTGGAGAGTGCGGCAACCTTCTGGAATGTAAGAGCTCTAAGTCCTAAGCGTTTGCCAGGAATCCTGTCGTTTCATGTTTCCGACCCTTTGTTCGATGCCAACCGAAGATAATCGCGCTCAAGTGCTTTTAAGCGCTCGATAATTTCATTTAATGCGAGTTCGTTCTTTAAATTTATTTGGTAATCGATTTCGGCCCGAAGCCGGTCTTTGTGAGACTGCCGGTTCTGCGACATTAGAATGATCGGCGCTTGCAGCACGGCAAGCATGTTAATCGCAGTACTCAGCAACAAGAAAGGATACGGATCAAATCCGCTTTCACCGACCCATCGCAACCAGATGTTTATCAGTACCCACACGTTGAAAAAGAGCACTGCTGCAATTATGAATTTCCAACTACCGCCAAACTCGGCGATGACATCCGCCGCGCGATCGGCAAGGGTAAATTGCGCCGCTTCCTCCACATTGACGTTGCGTGTGGCGCTGTGGCGCAACAGTTCATCCGTATGCCGCAACCGATTGGCCACTGCAGTGAGCATTTCCAAGGCGACATTCGGAGTGCTTCGCAGAAACGAAAGAAAATGCTCGCGTGAGAGCACAGCTAGCCTTGCGTCTTCAGCCAAAATGGCATCCGCAGAGCGGCGATGACCGCCGAGCAATGCCATTTCGCCAAAGAAATCGCCGCGGCCCAATTCGGTCAACGTCACTTCGTGCCCATCCGTGGCGCGTACGCAAATCCGGACCTTCCCACGCTCAATCAAATACATAGCATTCCCTTGCTCACCGGCGCGGAACAGAAAGGCTCCAGCTCTACAGTCGATGCTCTCCAGCAGGTGACACAATTCCTCAGCCGCCTCGTCGTCGAGGGATTCAAACAACGGCACCTGGCGCAGTGTGTCGATGGTCATTTGCGAGAAACCGACTGAACATCTGACAGAATAGCGGCAATCCGCGTTGCGGAGAAGCTCCAATTATGTGCGCACCGGCGTGCCCACTGTTTCAGAAGAGCGTGTGTCTGCGCCTTCGAAATGCGAACAGTTTTGCGTGGCTTTCAACTGGCCAGTCTGATATTGCTGCGGGGTTTGATTTCCAAATTTGCACGATTCAACGGAGAAAATCATGCTTCATCTTATCTGGTATATCATTGTCGGTTTCCTCGCCGGTTGTGTCGCGAAAGCGTTGATGCATACGCATCTGTCGATCACATGGACAGTGGTGCTTGGGATTGTCGGCTCGATTATCGGCGGGGCTGTAACACATCTGTTTTATCCGCCAAGCGCTGGAGGCCGATTTCATCTGGGCGGCATAATCGTTTCCATTCTCGGAGCGCTTTTAGTCCTTTACCTTTGGCATAAGTTCAGACTGCAAATACCGCGCGGCTAGGTAACCAAAGAACGACGGCTGAGAGGCCGTCACTCCATTGCTCTGAATTGACTTGGGCCGGTTCGCTTCTAGGTTGAATTGGCATTCGCTCGCGCCATCGCGAACCGTGAAAAGCGTCCTCTTTGTCTGCACAGGTAATATTTGTCGCAGCCCGATCGCGGAAGGGCTTTTTCGTCGTCTGATTGGCAATCGTAAGGACATCGACGTTCTCTCGGCCGGTGTACACGCGGTGCGCGGCCAGCCGCCAAGTCTCTACGCGGTGCAAGTTTGCGCGGAAGAAGGCGTAGACATCGGCGACCTGCGCAGTCAGCCGCTCACGGCGGCGCTCGTCGACCGTGCCACGCACATTTTTGCCATGACTGGCGCGCACCTCGAGACCATCCAAACATTGTTCCCTCAAGGCGCTGAAAAATCATTTTTGCTTCGGGAGTTTGAAGAGCCGGGCACAACGGTATGGCGCGACGTGCCGGATCCTATCGGTCTCGGCCGCGACGTGTACGAGGATTGCGCACGTATAATCAAAAATGCCCTGCCCAGCGTGCTCGCATTTGTCGAACAAAGCGCGCTCGTCCCGCCGGGTGCAGCTCGCACTGGCGATGTTTATGGTGGGGGTGATATTTCTCATCCGATGGAGCCGGAAAGATTGACATCCTCGTCCCGCGTTTATGGCGAAGCATTGCGCCGCACAGATCCGGAAATTTTCGACGCGATCATGGCGGAAGAAAGACGTCAGCGAGAAAACATTGAATTGATTGCCTCCGAAAACTTTACCAGCCGTGCGGTGATGCAAGCGCAAGGCAGCGTGCTGACAAACAAATATGCCGAAGGTTATCCACGAAAACGCTGGTACGGTGGTTGTGAGAATGTCGATACTGCCGAGCAACTGGCGATCGATCGCGCGAAGCGATTGTTTAATTGCGAACACGTCAACGTCCAACCGCACAGCGGCGCTCAGGCGAACATGGCGGTTTACTTCTCGATGCTGAAACCGGGTGACAAGATTCTCGCCATGAATCTCGCGCACGGCGGTCATCTCACGCACGGACATCCGGCGAATTTCTCCGGTAAATTCTACGCAGTATCGCAGTACGGCGTCAGCGACAAGACCGAGCAAATCGATTACGACGCATTGCAGAAACAAGCTGAAGAAGTAAAGCCGGTGATGATCACGGCGGGCGCGTCAGCTTATCCGCGCATCATCGATTTCCCGCGGCTGCGCCAAATCGCCGATTCGGTCGGCGCGATTTTGTTCATCGACATGGCGCACATCGCCGGACTCGTTGCAGGAGGTCAGCATCCCAGTCCAATTCCGCACGCGCAGTTCGTTTCCACCACCACACATAAAAGTTTGCGCGGCCCACGCGGCGGCATCGTGATGTGCCAGCAACAATTCGCCAAGCAGATTGACGCCACAGTTTTCCCGGGCGTCCAAGGCGGACCGCTCATGCACGTCATCGCAGCCAAAGCAGTTTGCTTCCACGAAGCGCTTCAGCCGCAATTCCGAGAATATCAACGGCAGGTAGTACTGAACGCGAAGGCGCTCGCGGCCGGTTTGGCCAAGCACGGTTATCGCATCGTCTCCGGCGGCACCGATAATCACCTGATGCTTGTCGATCTTCGGCCAAAGGAAATCAACGGCAAAGAAGCGCAAGAGGTGCTCGATCGGGCCGGCATTACCGTGAACAAGAACGGCATTCCATTCGATACTTACCCGATTTTCAAACCCGGCGGCATCCGGGTCGGCACACCGGCCGTGACAACGCGCTGGATGAAAGAAGAAGAAATGCTCGAGATCGCCGACTTAATCGCCGAAGCCCTAACGAACCGCATCGAAGAATCTGCTCTCAATCGCGTTCGCGAAAAGGTCCGCGAGCTCACGCGGCGTTTTCCGCTGCCGTCATAATACCGGTTTTGTTGTTAATCCGGAGCACCAACGCCGCGTATGAGCGCTGGAATTTCGGAAAGGCTGCCGAGCACGTAGTCCGCTTTTTTTTGGTACTCGCGCGGATCGACAAAGCGAGTGTCGGGGATGGCGGCGACGCGCATGTTCGCAGCTTTGGCGGCGGCGATGCCGGATAGTGCGTCCCCAATGACGAGGCACGCGTCGGGGGCGAGACCGAGTTTTTCTGCCGCACACACGTAGATATCAGGGTGCGGTTTGCCGCGTTCGATCTCGTCACCGGTCACGATTACATCGAAGAATGGCGTCAGTTTGTGACGCTCAAGAAACGGCCGGGCGGACGAGCTGACAGAACTCGTGGCGACGGCGAGGCGCAGATTCATCTGCCGCAGTTCTTGCAGAACGTCTTTTGCCGAAGGAAAAAGGCCAACGCGCTTCGCAAAAAATTCGGTCGCCATTTCCGCTCGGCGCCGCATCAATTCATCAGTCGACACGGAAAGATTGAACGCCTTTTTGTAAAACTCGACCGCGAGTCGATAGCTGACGCCCAGCACGTTTCGATGGTGTTCGCCGCGATACGTGACGCCGTATTGGGCGAGCAATTTCTTGTCGATCTTGTTCCACCACCGCTCGGAGTCGGCGAGCACGCCATCGAGATCGAAAATCACAGCGCGGAATGACATGTTGTGCCGCACCTGTTACGCAGGCGGCGCGTTTGAGCAATGCAGACTAAATCTGTAGCTACGCTCTACGAGCGCCGAAATGTTTAGATCGGCCGTCACCCGCCTTCGCGGCGCTTCGGCGTGGCAAGCGGACCGCCGCTACAGCAGATTCGCGTTATTCAATGTGGAGAAATCTGTGTAATCTGTGGCCAACATGAATCGAGCGGCTGATCAACCGGAACCAAACCCGCTCCGAGAAGGGCTTTCCATCCGGCCCGTGCCGCAGCCATGCAGCATTGTGATCTTCGGCGCTACGGGCGATCTGACTCACCGCAAACTCATTCCCGCACTGTACAATCTTGCGGCAGACGGTGATCTGCCTCCGGCTGTAGCGATTGTCGGATTCGCTCGCCGTAAGAAAAGCGATGACGAATTCCGGCGGGACCTTGAAGAAGCCACGCGCAAGTTTTCCCGCCAGGGTGTGCGCGACGAAATTTGGAAGAGGTTTGCTCAATCTATTTTTTACCACCAGAGCGAGTTCGAAGACGAGTCTGGTTACAAGAGCCTGGCCACACGCCTTGATGAAATCGACAAAAACTCCGGCACTCGCGGCAATCGCCTTTTTTATCTTGCGGTCGCTCCGGACCAATTCGAACCGATCCTCAAGCACCTGAAAGCCGCCGGCTTGAATGATACGTGCAAAGGAAGCTGGGCTCGCATAATCGCTGAAAAACCGTTCGGAACCGATCTCGCCTCAGCACGCGAGCTTAACCGGATCGTTCGGAATTCATTCAGCGAAGAGCAAACCTACCGGATCGATCATTTTCTCGGTAAAGAAACTGCTCAGAATATTTTGGTGCTGCGGTTCGCAAACGCTATCTTCGCGCCGCTCTGGAATACGCATTACGTCGATCATGTTCAGATCACAGCGGCGGAAACGCTGGGCGTCGGCACTCGCGCCGGCTTTTACGAACGTGCAGGCGCGTTGCGCGACATGGTGCAGAACCATTTGCTCCAGCTCCTTTGTCTTGTCGCAATGGAACCGCCCACGGATCTGGCTGCGGACAGTATTCGCGACGAAAAGGTCAAGGTGGTGCGATCGCTGCGTCGTTGGTCGCGCAATGAAATCGCAGCAAACGTTGTGCGCGGGCAATACACCGCCGGCGCTATTCACGGCGACCCGGTCGTCGGTTATCGCCAGGAACAAAACGTCAATCCGGATTCGCGAACGGAGACCTTTGTCGCGTTGCGTTTATTCATCGACGATTGGCGCTGGGCCGATGTGCCGATTTACCTGCGCGTCGGAAAACGGCTTCCGAAATCGGCAACAGAAATTTCGATTCACTTCAAAAAAGCACCGGCAGTGCTCTTCAATAAAGATTTGCACGATGTCAATGTGCTCGTCATTCGGATTCAACCGGACGAAGGTATCTCGTTGCGGATCCATGCCAAGGTGCCTGGTACGAGCTTCCGCATCGACCCCGTCAAAATGGATTTTCATTATGGAACATCGTTCGGCAAAGCCAGCCCGGAAGCGTACGAACGTCTGCTGCTCGATGCGATGAGCGGCGACGCCACGCTCTTTGCCCGTCGCGACGAGGTCGAGCAAGCCTGGGCTTTCATCGATCCAATCGAGGAAGCCTGGCACGCGAAAAAGGATGTACCCGAATTGTTTTTTTATCCTGCAGGATCGTGGGGACCAGAAGCAGCGGATGATTTGCTCGCCCGCGACGGCCGAGCGTGGAGGAGACTCTGAGGTATGCCGGCCCTAGCTGAAACATATTCGCTCGGAGTTCCGGTTGCGATCAGCAGCATCGACCAGGAACTGAAAAAACTTTGGCAGGAGAGCGCAGGCGCGATGACGCGCGCTTCGCTTATGAACCTTGCCGTTTATAGCGAGGAACCAGGCTCTCTGGAAAAGAACACACAGCTCATCGCGAAAATCACTGAGAACCACGCCTGTCGTGCCATCGTGATCGAAGCGGATTGCAAAGCAAAAGAAAACAGCGTGGACGCGTGGATCAGCGCACATTGTCACGTCAGCGGTGTGGGGAGCAAGCAAGTTTGCTCCGAACAAATTTCGTTCCTGCTCAAAGGCGCTTGTACGACTCTGCTTCCGAACATGGTTTTCTCGCACTTGGATTCGGACCTGCCGTTCTACCTCTGGTGGCAAGAGGAATTCCGCGAGCCGATGGATCCACAGCTCTGGGCGTGGGTCGATCGGGTGATCTACGACAGCCAGGCCTGGAAAGATTTTCGCGCGCAAATGCGCTTAGTGGAATCCGCAGAACAGGACGCGAAACAGCGGATTGTGCTTTGCGACTTAAATTGGACGCGACTGGACAATGCTCGCTCTGCGCTGGCACAATTTTTTGATCATCCTGCGGCGCATCATCATTTCGCCAAAATCAGGAAGGTCCGAGTCGATTTCGCGCCCGGGTTCCGATCGACTGCTGTTCTTTTCGCTGGCTGGCTTGCGGCGCAATTAAACTGGCGAAGCGAAGAAGCAGATGTAGCGAACAAACTCGCATTCGTTCGCTCGTCTGGTCGAAAGATCGATGTCGAACTTCGCGAACGATCTGGAGAACCGATCTGCGAACTAGCTATAGAGACACCCGATGTAGAATTTCTGGTGACTCATGCCAAGTGCGGCGATCTGCTAGAAGTTTCACGCGAAAAACCCGGCGAAAAACACGTGCCACAGCTAATGCCGGCCGCAAAAAATGATCTCGTCAGTTTGATGGGCGAAGAGCTGATGCGCGGCGGACCGCATCATGTTTATCTGCACGCGGTCAATTGCGTTCGGGATCTGCTGTAAAGAAGGAATTCGTTGGGCAGTCTTTTGTCATTCCGACCGCAGTGGAGGAATCTCAAATTCAAAGACAAATAGCCAGAGATGTCTCGACTTCGCTCGACATGACATAGGCTCCCACTCAAACGGCCCCACCAGCATTAATCAGCGCCGATAAATCGCGGACATTTTTCTCAATCGAAAACAGGTTTTGCGCACGCTCATACCCGCCACCGCCAAGTCTTTGCGCTAACTGACGGTCATCAATCACCTTTTCGATCGCGCGAGCCAGCGCCCCCGTGTCGCCGGGTTGCACCAGAAATCCAGTTTCGTTTTCGACGACCATCTCGGGAATGCCGCCGATGTCGGTCGAGATGACCGGTAACGCCGTCGCCATCGCTTCCATTATGACCGTAGGAAGATTGTCTATCCCGCCCGCGGAATCGACCACGCTCGGCAGCACGAAAACGCTTGCAGAGGCGAAACGCCGCCGAACTTCGCGCTGCGGTTTAGCGCCGGACAGGGCGACGCGATTCTGCAAATCCAGCTGCTCGATTTGCGCGCGCAATTCATTCTCGAGCGGGCCTTCGCCAACGATCTCGCATTGAAACGGTTTTCCGCCCTCTGCAAGCATTCCGCAGGCGCGAACCAGATCGGCAAAACCTTTTTTCGCAATTAAACGACCGACTGCCACGATCAACGGCGGAGTAAAGGAGAAATCCGTGCGTCCGAATTCCGAGAGATTTAATCCATTGTAAACACGATAAATCCGATCCGCGCGATTTGGGAATCGCTCTCGCAAGAATCGCGCTGCATAGTCGGTCACGGTAACGATGATGCGCGCCGCATCGACAAGCTTATCGAGGCCAATCTCGAAATCTCTCGGCGCGAAAATGTCGTTCGCGTGCGCCGTAAAGCTGAATGTGATTGGAAAAAATTTGTGGATCCAGAAAGCCGTGCGCGCCGCCATTCCCGCGAAATGCGCGTGAACATGGCGAATCCCCATTTCTTGCAGGCGCAAGCCGACGTAAACGGCCTGATAGAGCCGAAGGAAATCGGTGCGCCGGCCCCATGCATCGAGAGCACCGATGATTTCCGTCGTCAGCTTTCCTGTTTTGGAAGCGCGATGAATTTCACGTAACAACTGTTCTTCCCCGGGCAGATAATGCACGCGCTGAACAATGCGCACGTCCCAATCCTGCGGTGATTCGTCTTTCGGATTGCGGATTGAGAAAATCGGCGGCGCGACGCCCTGTCGAGCCAGCTCCGCAGCCTCACGATAGCAAAACGTTTGGCCGAACGACGGGAATCGCTCGAAAAGGTAGGCGAACTGCGTCATTGATCAGAATAGTTTGGACAATGCGAAGGTGCCTACACGCTGCCGCGTTTTACAGGAATCGGTTTCCCGAACTCATCGACGGCAACGAGTGTAAAGACGCCATGCGTGACGCGGCGTTCCTCGCCCGTCATGTAACGCGTTACCCATACCTCTACTGGAATCGTCATTGACGTCCGTCCGATTTTCCCTACTCGCGCATAACACCGGACGGTGTCCCCTACCCGCACGGGTTCGAGAAACGACATTCCTTCCATCGCCACGGTAACAACTCGCGCTTGCGCGGTTTTCGCCGCGAGAATTCCGCTGCCGAGGTCCATTTGCGAGGTCAACCATCCGCCGAAAATATCGCCGTTCGGATTTGTATCCTTCGGCATGGCGATGGTTTGGATGACCAACTCACCTCTGGGTTGATCGGGCATTTGAATTCTTTTAACCACGAATCAACACGAATAAACACAAATAAGAAAAAAAGCAGATGTACCCGCTCTTTTCGTCATTCCTCATTTGGCATTTCGGGATTCTGATCATTCGTGTTAGTTCGTGCCCATTCGTGGTGGAATGCCACTATAAAATCAGCATGCAATCGCCGTAACTGTAGAAGCGATAGCGCTCGCGAATCGCTTCCCCGTAGGCACGGAGCAAAAACTCGCGACCTGCAAACGCGCTCACCAGCATTAGCAGAGTCGAACGACGCAGATGAAAATTCGTCAGCAGAACATCCACCGCTCGAAAATCATAAGGCGGGTAGATAAACAGCTCCGTCTCGCCCGATTGCGGTTCAATCTGCCGCTTTCTAAACGCGACGGCTTTAAGCCGTCGAGTTTTAGCTGCCGCTGTTTCCAAGACGCGCACGACTGTTGTTCCAACCGCGATGATCCGGCGCGCACTGTTGATCCTGTTTGCGGCTTCCGGCGAAATGGAGAAGCGCTCGGAATGCATGCGATGCTCGGCGATATTCTCCGATCGCACCGGCAGAAATGTTCCCGGCCCGACGTGCAGCGTGACAAATGTGTGCGGAATTTTATGCAAAATTTCCGGAGTGAAATGAAGGCCCGCCGTCGGCGCGGCAACTGCCCCAAACGCACGCGCAAAAACGGTCTGGTAGCGCGCCGCATCCTTGTCATCGCTGGCCCGATTGATATACGGCGGCAACGGCATTGAGCCACCGGCATAAACATCGACATCTTCATCTAGCGTCACGATGCGCTCGCCGCCATCTGTGATCTCTTCAACCCGCAAGCTGACGCCGTCGATCTTCGTTACCGCACCAATACGCATTTTGTGTCCTGGTCTGACGAGACACTTCCAACGCTTCGGGCCAAGGCGTTCGAGAAACAAGAATTCGATCGCGCGATCGTCGGAGAATCGTCGCGCTGGGAGAACGCGAGTGTCGTTTAAGACAAGCAGGTCGTCCGGCCGCAGAAACATTTTTAGTTCGCGAAATCGGCGATGGTCGATTGTCTGCTGATCGCGATGGAGCACTATCATGCGGGACTCTTCGCGGCGCTGAACCGGCCGCTGCGCGATCAATTCCCGCGGGAGATCGTAGTCGTAGTCGCTTAGCCGCGCGGTCATCGATGCATCATCAAAGAGATTGCGTCTGCGCGCAAAATTCCGCATCATCCGAGCAAATGACGCAGCCGGCTCTCGATTTCGTGATCGCAGCGCTGGCGAAAATTCGCGAGACGCATGATCATTTCCCGCGCGCATCGAGAACTGTGCTCGCGCAGTTGCAAGCGACGCTTTCTGCAGCGGTTCTCCAGGGGGAAACCTCTGCATCGCCCATGGAGCGACGGCCGCAGCCGGCAACAGGCAAAGCAGAATTACTCGAGCCGATTCGCGAGCGCGTTTGCGCTTGCACGAAATGCGCGCATCTCGCCTGTTCGCGCACACAAACCGTGTTCGGTGTAGGAAATCCGGACGCTGATTTGATGTTCATCGGCGAAGCGCCAGGCCTCGATGAGGACAAACAAGGTGAACCATTCGTCGGGCGCGCCGGACAATTGCTGACGAAAATTCTCAAGGCAATGAATTTCGCCCGTGAGGATGTGTATATCGCAAATGTACTCAAGTGCCGGCCGGACACGGCGCCCGGGAGTTTTGGAAATCGCGCTCCAACCCCGACAGAGATGCAGACTTGCCGACCGTATCTGGTGGAGCAGATCGAGGTTATTCAACCGAGAGTGTTGGTCGCACTCGGAGCAGTCGCGGTCGAGGGTCTGCTTGGCACGCGAGGAACGATGCGGGAACTGCGCGGCCACTGGCACGCTTACAACGGCATCCCACTTATGATCACGTATCATCCTGCTTACTTGCTCCGAAACCAGGCGCCTTCGGAAAAACGCAAAGTCTGGGAAGACATGCTCTTGGTGCTGGAGCGACTCGATCGACCGATCACCGAGCGGCAGCGAAGTTATTTTCTGTAGCCGCTTCGCTGCCTGGCATACCGAAGTCGGGGCGAAGGCGGGTGCGAAGCGCCACTGAAATGACCAACATGCGTGCCACCGCGTTGGGCACAGGGCAACGGCTACAGCTTTGCACGCGCATATACTGCGTCGATCATTCGGTGCGATGCGAAGGTGATTGCCAGCGATAAAATCATTCTGCGCACTTCGCGACGCGGAACTTTCAATGTGCGCTGCAAGACCGTCGGCCCAGCCTCCTCTAAGAGCGAAAGCGTGCGTACGCCGATTAACGCCGGCAAAACCGTGGCCGTGCGCACACGGCGGTTCTGAATCGCAGCCGAATATTGCATCCCGCACTCCACGCCGGCCTTCGCTTTCCCCAGCCAGGTCCGATAGATCGTGTGAAAGCTCTCTGGCTCGGAAAGAATCTGCGACGCAGTCAGATGCACCGCATTTAACTCGAATTCCGGAAAATAACATCTGCCGGCGCGAAGATCGGACCCGGCATCGCGCAGCACGTTGATCAACTGAAGCGCCATCCCATAGCGCTTGGCGAGCGCGAGCATCTGATCCTCGCTTAAATCTGCGAAATTCCGAACATGCCGAAAACCAAGGCGCGTCCAAAATTCACCCACACAACCGGCAACCAGATAGGTGTATTCATCAAGGTCGGCGGCGCTGCCGAGCGGGCGAACTTCCTGAGGGTTATCGAACCGCTGCAGATCGAGCATCTGGCCGTGCGTGATTTTCTCGAGCACCAGCCGAATGTCCTTGCGATCTGCTTCCTCGAGTTGCCCGAGCCAATCGAAACAATCCGGCAAAGACTTAAGCAACTGTTGTTCGCTCTTGTTCGACTGTAGCGGGACAAACGACGCGATCAGATCAATAATGACGTCGCCCGAAGTTTTACCCTGAATCCCGTTCGACAGCATCTTCAGAGCATCGATCCGCACGAGATTAGAAACTTCGGGCGTGTCAGCGACGCTGTCTGTTGACCGCGCAAGCAGATACGCCAGCGCAATCGGTTCGCGCAATTGCGCCGGTAAAAATCGGATCGAAAGATAAAATGAGCGAGAGACCGAGCGCAGAATTTCTGTCCTTAAGCACCGTGAACGACCGCCGGCGACAGCGGCTACAGGACGAGCATTCATCGCGCGATATTTTTTAGCTCGATGCGATTGGGCGCTGAGTTACCGAGGCCGAGCTGGCTGGCAAAGCCCACATAAGCTGCTTGTTGCCCAATTGCCGGCAGACTCGCCCGTGTGCGCCATTCTTCCAAGCGCTTCAAGGCGATAGCATCCAAAGCGACCGGGTCCTTGCTTGCATACAGCGTGGCATTATGAACGGCGTAATTCGGTTGCGGCTGCGGGCCGCCTGCGTATTGCGCGATCAGGCCATCCATCAAATTGAAGACGACCTTTTTTGCGATGAGTGGATTAGCATAAATTTCTGCAAGGCTTTCCGCGCCAAAACGTGAGCGCTGCGCAAAACGACGCCAGTTGTCGATGTTCGGGATTGTCATGTTGTAAATGCAACCGGCGATTCCATTCGTTTCACTAATACTCATCACCGGCACGTTGATGACCTTCGTAACGCCGGTCGAAAGGATGTTCGAAAAATGACTTACATTGCTGGTGTTCTCAGTGTCGGAAAGAACGGGCACTTTCGTTATATCACCGGCGTAATCGAAATCGCCCCAAACCAGTTTTCCAATCAAAGGAGCTGACAAGACAGCTTTCGGATCATATCCGTCACGCGGCGCGGTTGCCTGTAGCTGGTAACCATCAATGCCCTGCCGATAACCGGCTCCTTTGATTCCGCCCAGAGACCGGTCCCAAACAATTATGCTGCTGCGGGAATGGCCAGCTGACACGAGCCCATCGACAATGGCATTCACGATATCGTGGTGCGTGGTGAAAAGGTCGCCGCCCGCTGCACAGATCTTAATTCCAATCCTGTCGTTTGGAGAAACCAGAGATGCCCACGCCTTCGAGACGTCAGATTGTCCGGTAACGGCAAGAACAAGCCGGTTCACCATCTCACGCACGACGCGCGGGTTCGTCTTGTAATCTTTGATTGAAGCAGGATCATGTACAGCATACACAATCGAAGGTGTCGGCGCGGTCTGGGGCACCTGCGCCACCAATGAGGCAATGGCGCAAAATAGGACAAGAGCTACGTTTCGCAGTTTTGTCATGTCGAGCGAAGTCGAGACATCTCTCAAGCTTAGCAGTCAGAGATTCCTCGACTTCGCTCGGAATGACAACACACAGTGACGCATTCTATGAGTAACAGCACGAATCACAACTCTGGCACTGTGGTGGCAGCCGTGTCGGCTGCGGGACCGGGCGCCAACGCAGGCGACATGCCTGCCGCTACAGAAGCTCCTATCCGCCACCTTTACGTTCACATCCCCTTCTGTGCGCGTATCTGCCCGTACTGCGCGTTCTACAAAGATTTGCTCGATCGTTCGCAGACGTGGCGATTTTGTGAAGCCCTATTGCGCGATCTCCACGAGGCGCACAGAAGTTTTGCGATATCGCCTGAAACCATCTACTTCGGTGGCGGCACTCCGACAGCGCTTACGACTACGCAATTGGAAGTTCTTTTGGGCGGCTTCCGCGAACAGCTCGATCTCTCATCTCTCGAGGAGTGGACGATCGAGGCGAACCCGGGAAGCGTGTCAACACGCAAGGCAGCGCTTCTTCGCAAGCTGGGAGTAACTCGAATCAGCCTCGGTGTTCAGTCATGGGATGACAGATTACTTAAGCTGTTAGGGCGAGAACACAGCGCAAAGCAAGCCGAACACTCGTTTCGTCTTTTGCATGCAGCTGGATTCTCGAACATCAACGTCGATTTGATGTTCGGATTACCAAGCCAGACAATCGAGCAATGGAGGTCGACGCTCGACAAAACCATCGCTCTCCAGCCTTATCATATCTCTGCGTATTGCCTCACCTATGAAGAAGACACGGAGTTCTTTCTCCGCCACGCACGCGGCGAATTTCGGCAGGACACCGACGCAGACGCCGAGTTTTTCGAGACGGCCATGTCGATGCTCGACGACGCCGGTTATGAACACTACGAAATCTCAAACTATGCGCGTCCCGGGTTTTCGTCAGTTCACAACCGCGCCTACTGGCTCGGCAAGCATTATCTGGGCATCGGGCCGAGCGCGGTTTCGACCGTCGGTATGCGGCGGTGGCAGAACATCTGTGATTATCGCATATACATCGATTGTCTTCTTTCGGGCAAATCACCTATCGGATCGCAGGAAACTCTCACGCCTGAAATGAAACGGATGGAGCGCCTCGCGCTTTCCCTGCGCACACGCGACGGAGTTTCTGCTGCGGATTTGAAGCGTTTCATGCAAGAAGCAAATGAGTTCGTTGAGCTCGGGGTGCTCCGAAAATCGAACGGCAATTTCGTGCTAACTCGAAAAGGCAAAGCGCTGGCAGATTCCGTGGCGGAAGCATTTCTGTAGCCGGCATCGTTGATGCCGGGTATCTGCACTGCCAAGCCGGGATCAGCGATCCCGGCTACAGACAAGCTAGTAGAATTCCGAATCGGAGCTGTAGCCGGAATCGCCGCGAATGGAACGCAGACGGGCGCGGCTGCCCCATTCGGATTCGGGCCGATTAATCTGTCCGAGCGTGATTTTCACGAGCCACGGTGCCGCCGCCAAAGCGCCAATCGCAACGAGCGCTATAGCTGCTGCCTGGCGAATGGAGGGTTTAATCTTATCGGCCATCAACAGGCCCAGGCCAAGACCGATAGCGGTGCGCGTGACGACAAGCAACGGATCAACGGGAAGCTGTTCGGCAGTTTTTGAAATGGATATCGGGAGTGACATCGCCTACCATATACGTCGCGTTTGGGAAAAAGAAACGGCAATTTTCCCGACTAGAAAGATCCTCCGATTTTCGCCCTGACATGCCTGATTCGATCTACACGCTGATCCTCGCCGGTGGCAGCGGCGAACGGTTTTGGCCCTTAAGCAGGCGTGCGCGTCCCAAACAACTGCTGCGACTCGTCTCAAACAAAACTCTGCTCGAAGAAACTTTGGCACGCCTTGAAGGCTTTATCCCGCCCGAGCGCATTTTGATCCTAACGAACAGAGAACAGGAAAGTGCGGTTCGTAAATTGCTTAGCAATTTTCCAAAGGAAAATATCGTGGCCGAGCCGGCCAAACGCGACACCGCTGCTGCAGTCGCGCTCGGCACCGGCTGGGTGACAGCTCGCGATCACGCCGCCATCATGCTCGTCCTGCCCGCCGATCACGTCATTAAAAACCGAACGGCTTTTCAGGAAACACTCGCCCTGGCTAGCGACGCAGCCGAGGAAACAAGCGAGCTCGTCACTATCGGAATCAAACCCACATGGGCATGTCCCGGATTCGGTTATATCGAGCTAGGTAAGCCGGTGCATTTGCGGAAACGCCCAGACAGGGACGCGATTCATCGGGTCCTTCGCTTCCGCGAAAAACCCAATCTGGATCTGGCCGAATCGTTTCTGCGAAAGGGCAATTTTCGGTGGAACGCGGGGATGTTCGTCTGGTCAGTACCTACAGTGCTTAGCGAATTCAATCGTCACGCACCGGAGTTGGCTGATTTCATTTCCCAAGTTGGCGCTCCGGGAAATTTCGAGAAGGCTTTGAGTGAGCGCTTCAGCAAACTGCCGCGCATCTCATTTGATTACGCGATCATGGAAAAAGCAGACCGCGTCCTTGTGGTGGAAGCCAGCTTCGATTGGGATGACATCGGAAGCTGGAGAGCAGTCGCGAATTACTTTGAAAAGGATAAACAGGGAAACGCCGCGAACCGCGCCATCACCACCCTGGATTCCAGCAACAACATAGTTTTTGAGGAAGACGGGACAAGCATCGCGCTGCTCGGCGTTCATGACTTAATTGTCGTGCGGACGCCAGATGCGCTGTTGATTTGTCACCGACACGAAGCTGAAAGGATTAAGGATCTTATCGGCAAAATTCCCCCAGAGCTGCAATGATGTGACGCGCAATGAATCCAATTTTGGCCCTCGATTTTGGACGGGCGCGCATCGGCGCAGCAATCTCTGACGAGTTGCAGTTGCTTGCGCATCCGCTCGAAACCATTCCAGCCAATGAGCGAGCGCCGTTCCGCATCGCGGAGATCGTCCGCGAAAAGAATGTCGACCATGTCGTTACGGGGTTACCTAAGCAGATGGACGGTCAGATCGGAGCGGCCGCGACTGCAGTCCTCGAGTTTGTAGAAAAGCTGCGCGCCATACTGCCATGCCCAGTTGTCACCTGGGATGAGCGGTTAACCACCGCCGCGGCAAACCGCGCATTGCGTGATGCAGGCAAGAAAACGCGGCAGACGCGCGGCTATGTCGATCAAGTAGCAGCCCAAATGATTTTGCAAAGCTATCTCGACAAACGCGCCGTGCAGGCGGAATGGAAACGTGATCAGTGATCTGTGATTGGTTAGAAGGTGTCTCCCAAACACACGAGCGGCTCGAAATAAGAAGCACGCGCGCACCCTCACCTCAATCCTCTCCCTGCCAGGGAGAGGCGGACGCGTCAGTGCCCGGTGAGGGTTCGGTGTTTAGCAAGATCATCGATCACCCTAATCACTGATCACCAATCGCCATGCCGCGAAGGTTAAAACTCATTATCGCTTACGACGGCGCGCCGTTCGCCGGATGGCAAAGCCAATCACATCGCAACACTGTCCAGGATCGTCTGGAGCACGCTTTTGAACGCCTCACCGGCGAGTCCGTGCGCGTTCACGGAGCCGGGCGAACAGATGCCGGCGTCCACGCGCTCGCGCAATGCGCACACGTCGATGTTGCCAAACCTTGGGCACCTGGGCGTTGGCTCGAAGCGCTTAATGCGTTACTGCCTCCGGCGATTCGCGTGCTTCGCTGGCGATATGTATCGAACGATTTTCACGCGCGCCTTTCGGCGAAAGGAAAAACCTACCGCTACAGAATCTGGTCCGCGCCTGTGTTACCGCCTTTCGAATATCGCCGTGCCTGGCATATCCCCCAGGAACTCGACGTAAAACTTCTAAATGGAGCAGCCAAACATTTCATCGGCACGCATGATTTTGCCGGCTTCGCTGCCAATCGCGGCAAGTCCGGTCGCCGTGGCGACACGGACTCGTCCCGCGGCGAGCGGGAGGAAAGCACGATTCGCACAATCTATTCTGTACGCGTGCGGCAAAAAGGTCCTTGTGTCGCGATCGAGTTCGATGGCGACGGTTTTCTCTACAAGATGGTCCGATTAATGGTTGGATCGCTATTGAAATGCGCGATGGGCAAAATGCGCATCGAAGATGTCGTTGCGCGACTGGAATCCAGCCAGACCGACGCAGCGCGTTTTGCCGCTCCCGCCGAAGGATTGTTTTTGGTTCGTGTACGATACTGATGCCTCATCAGTGGCTGTTCGCTCCGACACGCCCGGCTGTCGCACCCTACCAAGTTGTCGTCTTACAGAAGTTCAGGTCTAAGGCGACGACTCAGCAGGCAATACACGTCCGCTAACTTCTCCGAACCCAATTCGGTAGCCATCGCCTTGGCACGAGCCGGTGATTGCGAGAGTGTCGCTGTCTTCGAGCCATTTGCGGCTTTCGCCATTGGGTAGCTTTAATGGATTTGCGCCACGCCAGGTTAGCTCCAGCATGCAACCGCGCGATTCTTCGGTTGCGCCGCTGATCGTGCCGCTCGCCAGCAAATCTCCGGATTCCAAGTTGCAGCCGGTGATCGTGTGATGGGCGAGTTGTTGCGAAATGCTCCAATAAAGATTTTGGAAATTTGTCCGGGTAATGACGTGCGGCGCACTCATCGATGAAGTTTGCAAGCGCGCTTCCAGCTCGATGTCGAACGTGAAATCATTTTTAGCTCGCAAGTAAACAAGCGGCTGGGGATCTTGCGTCGCCAATGGTTTCTTGAATGGTTCCAGCGCTTCTAGCGTGACAACCCACGGCGAAATGCTGGTGCAAAAGTTCTTAGCCAGGAACGGGCCGAGCGGTTGATATTCCCACGCCTGAATGTCTCGCGCGCTCCAGTCGTTCATCAGCACAAAGCCGAATATGTGATCGATCGCGCGGTCGATCGGCACCGGTTGAGCTAGCGAATTACCAGGCCCGATCAGGAACGCCATTTCCAATTCATAATCGAGGCTTTTCGTTGGACCGAAAACCGGCGCCGAAGCGTCGGGCGGTTTAATTTGTCCGTGCGGCCTGCGCACGTCAGTCCCGCTGATCACCACAGAACTCGCGCGTCCGTGATAGGCGACCGGCAACCATTTCCAATTTGGCATCAGCGCATTCTCCGGCCCGCGCAACATCGTGCCGACGTTATGCGCATGGTGATACGACGAATAAAAATCGGTGTAATTGCCGATGCGCGCCGGTAGTTTCATCGTGACGTCCTTTTGCGCGTAAAAAATTTTCTCCCGCAACCGCCGGTCGTCGCGCAGCGCTGGTGTTTCGTCTGAGAGAAGGTGTTGAAGCATCTCGCGTGTTCTTCGCCACGCTGGTCGGCCAAGCGCCAGAAATGAATTCAGCGAATCCTCATAAAACACTTGTTGGCCCTGAAACTCCGGCGAGCGGAAATGACCAAGCTCTTCCAGAATCGAGAGATCAAGTATGAAATCCCCGATCGCGACGCCCACGCGCGGCTTGCCCTGTTTCGGGTGGAAGATGCCGAAAGGAAGATTTTCCAGTGGGAAATGCGAATCAGGTGAAACTTCAATGAAACTACGCAAAGGCGAACTCATCAGCGTGATTTACCCACGAAGCGGATGAAGGCCACGAAGAAAATTCCGAATTACCCGCAAGAACTTCGTGCTTTTCGTGTCCTTCGTAGTGGATTAAAGGAATCCGAGAGAGCGCAAATCCTCCCGCGGCTCATCGAAGCTGCAACTTCCGAATGACGCGACGAACTTCCGTCGATATTGCAGCCGTTCGATACTGATCTTCCATTCGCGCCATGCGAAAAATTCGTCGGTAAAGGAAAACGAATCGGCGTTTTCATCCTCCAGCATCATCGAAGTTTGATTGGCATCCCATCGGTGCTCCGCCGCAAGCACCGCGGCGCCGAGCACATTAAGAAATCCATGCATCTTGGTTTTCACTTCATCTCGAAATTGGCGGATCGGATGATGCAGACCCGCGGTAAACTTGATCGGGAGTTGATGCGTAGCGGGGCTTACAAGAGCGGCCGCAATCTGCGCGGAGGTGGGAAATGCATCAGCAGTCACTCCGCCGGTGCGTAATTTGTAACCATACGTCGCCGAGTCGGCATCGGAGTTGTGTTCGGCTAGTAATGCAATCGTTTGTTGCGCTCGATCCGGTGGCGCTTCCCAGAAACTTGGTAAATCACCGACCATTGATTTCGCCTCTCCAAGCCAAGCAAGATTTACATCCTGCGGCAAAAACATCTCAAGGTGACTAATCGCCACGAGATCGACATTGCTCGATAAAAAACGAATCGCCGCGTCAGCTTGCTCCACTGCGTCAAGAAAGGCGTCTGCGTCGCCAGTCTTTGGACCAAGCGCAGCAACGCGCAACGGATGTAAAGGATCGAACTGCGACAGGAGATATCTGGCGGCATCAAATTGTTCAACCGGGAGAACGAATGCGCCGAGCATCCACGCATCGGGTGAGCGCACATATTGCGCCTGATTTCCCAGCGCGGATTCGAGGTCCAAGCTACAAGGCGGGAACATTCCCGCATAGTCGATTGATTTCGCGAGCAGAACCTGAAGTGAAGCGGCTGGCATCTGAGGCAGAGGTTGTGATCAGTGATATGTGATCCGTGATCAGTTGGGTTAATGGTCCAGTTGTCGGTGATGCGGTTTAATCAGTCGAAGCGAGCTGCGGAGCCATGCTGACGGCGGCACGCAACTTGCCTTTTGGCGAAATTGTTTGAATGCCCTGCTTATCTTCAAATGCGCGCTGCTCATGATGATCGGTCAAGCCCCAGCAGGGTTCGATGCAGAGAAACGGTCCACCGTCCGACCACAGAGTCACGTACGGTACGCCGGTAAGATCCAGCGTCACCCATCGACCGCTTGGCGGATCGACATAGGAAAAGTTGCGCCTGCGAACATCGACCAGTTCGAGAATAATCGAGCCAGGCAATTCCTTCTTTGAAAACGGCATTTCGCCCCCGCGGAATTCGATGTCGCGCGTCTCCCCTGACAAATAATTGCCGGGCGAAAAGTATCTACGATAAAGGCCTTTCGGCATTTGAAGATGAAATGTTTCGAATGAAGTCGCTGCGAATCCTGGATGCAATCCGAACTCCAGATGCGCGGTCAGTTCAGGCTCGTGGTTCTCAAATTCGAAAAGAACGCTGACCGTGTTCGACTCGATCTTGTATGTGAGATCCACACCGACTTTCAACGGGTATTCAACAGGCGAAAAGTCTTCCGAAGTTATCCGATATTTCAATGCAGCGCCGCTGCCTTTGTCAGAGAATTCGACGAAGCGCCACGTTTTCGAGCGAAGAAAGCCGTGATTTCCGCCTTTGATCTCGCGACCCCGGTAAAGGCTATGACCATCTTTTAACCGATGAAGATAATAGCCCATCACTGTTGTGTGGTTCGCCCAACCCTGAGCCGGCGTGGAAAGATCGTTATCGCGATAAAGAAAACCGGTCCATTTCCCCGCCTCGTTTATTCGCGCCAGACTGATTAGTTCTGCTCCAACTCGCGAAACGACGATGCGGAGACCGTTCTCCTCATCGGTCAGAACATCGAGCTGCCGATCTTCGCGCTTTTCTTCGGAATGCGAAAACTTCATTGCGGCGCGGGTACGAGGAGATGTATTCGCCTCTCCCTTCCTAAGGGAGAGGGTTAGGGTGAGGGTTCACTCTTATCAGCCATGCGTGGCTTCGATCCCCTCACCTCAATCCTCTCCCCTTTGCCACGGGGAGAGGCGGAATAGTTCGCACGTCAACACGCGCCTCATCGCGACTCATGGGAACAAGCCGCGGACTTGTTTGGCTTTGATGACGCGCTCGACGCCAATGGCCATGGCCGCTGTGCGATGCGAGATTTTGTGTTCCTTGGCTCGCCTGATCACTTGCGCAAACGAATGCTCGAGGATGCGGAAGAGTTTGTCCGTCACTTCCATTTCGCTCCACAGAAAGGCCTGCAAACCCTGCACCCATTCGAAATAAGAAACGATCACGCCGCCGGCATTGCAGAGAATGTCCGGGATCACGAAAATTTCGTCCCAGTGGTTTTCGAGAATGAGGTCTGCCTCCGGCGTGGTTGGACCGTTCGCGGCCTCCGCAAGGATGCGGCACTTGAGCCGGTCGGCGTTCTTTCCAGTAATCACGCGATCCACCGCCGCCGGAACGAGGATGTCGCACGGTAGCGTGAGGAATTCCCTTGGATCGACGTGATCATCCTGAGCAAACGCCCGCAGGTTTCCCTTCTTTATGACGTGCTGCTCCGCGGCTTTCACATCAATCCCCTTTGGATTGTAAATCGCTGCAGTGTGATCGCTGATCCCAACAACTTTGACGCCGCTTTTGTAGGCGAGAGACAGAGCCGCCACCGAGCCGACGTTGCCGAATCCCTGCACGATGGCGGTGCACTTTTCAGGATCCATTTTCAGCATGTTCATGGCCCGTTCAATCAGGTACACAGCGCCGCGCCCCGTTGCTTCGCGCCGGCCTTCGGTCCCCCCGATGGCGACCGGTTTGCCGGTAACGATTTCGTTTACAGCGTAGCCCATGTAAACCGAATAGGTGTCCATGAACCAGGCCATGATCTGTTCGTTCGTGCCCATGTCCGGCCCCATGATGTCGGTGTGGGGGCCGACAAACGGAATCATTTCCTGCATGTAACGGCGCGAGACCGCCTCTAGCTCGTTGCGCGACAACTTTGTTGGATCGATGGCCACTCCGCCCTTGGCGCCGCCGTAAGGCAACTGCGCCAGCGCGCATTTCCAGCTCATCCACATCGCCAGTGCGGCCGTTTCGCCCATCGATAATGAAGGCGCGAAACGCGTGCCGCCTTTGGTCGGGCCGAGCGCGATGTGATGTTGAACGCGGTACCCCTGGAAGGCTTGGGTGCTTCCGTCGTCCATGTGCACCGGCAACGTCACAGCGACGGCGCGCTTGGGATACGTCGCCCATTCGCGGTCGCTCTTGTCGATGTTTAAATAATCGGCAATGACCAAGAACTGGTCGCACGCCATTTTGAAAACTTCGTCGTCGTAAATCGTTGCGGATGAATTTGGCGAAGCGTCAGCGTCCATCGAAACTTGCTATTTGCGCTGTGGCGCCAGTGGCGTCAAATCCAAAACTTTGGAGTGCGGCGACATGTCGCCGCTTTCAAAGCACGGACATGTCCGCGCACTCCAAAATGCATGTTTGCTATTGACGCGCGTTTCGGCAATCACTCGCGGATGAATTGGCCTCATGGACCAGCTCACTGGCTGTTTGAGCCCGGTCTCTATATGATTACCGCACGGACTTATCAGAAGCTCCCCCATCTTCATTCGGCGATGCGACTAGATTTTTTTGTCGGTTCTCTGTTCGATTACGCAACCGACTTCGAATGGAACTTGCGCGCTTGGGCAGTGTTATCCAACCATTACCACTTCGTCGGTGCGTCATCCAAGCCGGCTACTCTGCAAAAATTCCTCGGCAAACTTCACATGAAAACGGCCAAGCAGCTCAATCTTTGGGACAATGCTCCGAGTAGAAAAGTGTGGTTTCAATTTTGGGACAGCCACATCACATTTGAAAGTTCTTACTTAGCGCGGCTGAATTATGTGCACCAAAATCCGGTGAAACATGGCGTGGTGCAGCTAGCGGAAAATTACCGATGGTGTTCGGCTTCATGGTTCATTCAGAGTGCCTCGCCTGCTTTCGTGAAGACAGTCAAAGGCTTTAAGATCGACGAGCTTAACGTCCCGGATGATTTCTAAACTTTGGAGCGCGGCGACATGTCGCCGCTTTCAAAGCGCGGACATGTCGGCGCACTCCAAATGCGCAGCATCGACAATCACATTTCAAATTCGGTATCGTCACGCCCGAAATGAAAATTGAAACTCTAGCCGTTCACGCCGGGCACGACATTGACCCTGCAACCGGGGCAGTCGCCGCCCCAATTTACCTTTCCACAACATTCGAACGCGACGTCGATGGCACCTACTCGCGCGGTTTCATGTACACGCGCAACAACAATCCCAATCGAGAGGCCTTGGAGCGCGGGATCAGCGCGGTCGAAGGCGGGACAGTTTCAGCCGCATTTGCCTCCGGAACCGGCGCAACAATGTCCATCTTTCAAGCCCTGGCGCCGGGGGATCATGTCCTGGCGCACGTTGACGCATACTACGGCACATCGCGATTGATCCGCGAAATTTTCCAGCGCTGGGGACTCGAAGCCGATTTCGTGGACATGAGCGATCTCGCTGCGGTGAAAAAAGCTCTAAAGCCAAACACAAAATTGGCGTGGGCCGAAACACCGTCCAATCCCCTTTTGAAAATCGTTGATCTTGCTGCCGTTTCGGAAATCGTGCACGACGCCGGCGCGCTTTTCGTTTGCGACAATACCTGGGCGCCGGTGCTGCAACGGCCTTTCGACCTCGGCGCCGATTTAATCCTGCACTCAACCACGAAATACTTCGGCGGGCACTGTGATGTTCTGGGAGGAATTGTCGTTGCGAAAACCGAGAATGAATTTGTTCAGCGCATCCGCAGCATTCAATACGAGGGCGGTGCAGTCCCCTCGCCTTTTGATTGCTGGCTGATCTTGCGCGGTATGCGCACGTTGCCGTGGCGGATGCGCGCGCACTCGGAGAACGCGATGAAAGTTGCGGATTTTCTCGCCAGCCACGCCGGAGTGGCACATGTGCATTATCCCGGACTGCAATCGCACCCGGCCCATAAGATTGCAGCGAAGCAAATGTCGATGTTCGGCGGGATGCTTTCGTTTGAAGTGAAGGATGGCACCGACGCAGCGATGTCGGTCGCAGCGAAAACGAAGATTTTCACTCGGGCCACGAGTTTGGGCGGCGTGGAAAGCTTGATCGAGCATCGAGCATCCATCGAAGGACCCGGAACGACTTCAGCCGAAGGTTTGCTGCGCCTGTCCATTGGGCTCGAAAACGCGGATGATTTGATCGAGGACCTCGACCGAGCGCTGGGATAAACAAGGAGGGGCGTTGTAGCGGTGCTTGTGTCAAGCACCGAATGTTTAATCAGGCCTTTGACACAAACGCCTCTACACCGGATTAGCTTCGAGTCTGGTGATTTCACCTTGCCAAGGCCACTCGTCTGGATCTTGGACGAGCCCCGACCGCACGGGATTCTGTCGCACGTATTCCCATTTCTCCGCATAGCTCTCGCTGTGACGAATCAGATGATCGAAAAAGCCTGGCTGCCAATGCGGAGGCGCAGACGTAATTGCTTCCAATAAGATCCTCTTCAGCATCCGCACCCATTGTCTCAGGGAGAAGTCAAGGTTCCCGCGAACAAAGAGGTGAAGGTGATCCGGCATAATGACATATCGCCCGAGGCCAATTCCTCGCAGTTGTCCATCCTGTGCGAAACGAATCAGCGCATTGTGCACGCTCGCATTTGCGAGAAGTTTCCGGCGCTTCTGCGTATTGAAGGTAACAAAATACAACGGGGGATCGTATCGTTGAAATACCTGATGCAATCGCGGTGGTCTGTCAGGCACGCACACAGGATGGAATTGTAGCGGTGCTTGTGCCAAGCACCGAAATCATGTCAGGCGTTCGCCGCGGCGAACGCCTCTACAACCTGCGTGCCCTTCGTCGGAAAACGTCAATGATGTCGTTCACCTCACTGACCCGTAGCAGAAAAGCTGCCCCGAAAAATATCATTACACCAAACACGATCGTCGCGAGCAGCGCGGCCAATTTTGAAAAAAAGCGCAGGCTAGCCCACGCATCAAGCCACCAATAATTGGCCGCCCAGCAGATCAGTGCCAAAGGGGCACCAGCAAGACAAATCTTGCCGAGGCCAATTAGTGTCTGGCGTGTCTCCAACCTGCGCGTATGACGACGCATCAGCGCGTAGAGCAACAGAAAATTGATTGTCGCAACGAGACTGGTCGAAAACGCGAGGCCGCGATGTCCCCAACCCAGCCGGAAGGTAAAAAGCCAGTTCAGAAAAAGATTCGCGCCGATCGCGAGAAAACTCACGACCATCGGTGTGTTACGTTTGCCAATCGCGTAGAATGCAGGCGTCAGCACTTTTAAAACTGCGTACGAAACGAGACCGATCGCGTAAAATTCCAATGCGCCTGCAGTCTGTCGCGTCATTTCGGGAGTGAACCGTCCGTGCTGGTAGATCACACTGATGATAGGCGCCGCAAGCATTGCGAGCCCTATCGCTGATGGAATCGTAAGCAGAAACGCCAGCCGCATCCCACGCGCAAGAATCGCGCGAAACTCAGCGGTGTTCCCGAGCGCGGCGTGCTTTGACACCAGAGGAAGCGTAACGGTGCCGATCGCGACGCCGAAAATTCCCAGCGGCAATTGCATCAGGCGAAACGCAATGTTGAGCCAGCTCACCGGCCCATTTCCAAGACTGGCCGCAAATCCGCTGTTGATCAGCACGTTCACTTGCACGGCGCTGGCGGCGATCACGGCCGGTGCCATCAAGGTCAGGACCGTGCGCACACCTTCGTCACGCCAATGAAAATCGGGGCGAAATTTGTAGCCAACTCTCCACAGCGAAGGAAATTGCCCGATCAATTGCCACGCGCCGCCGATGAGCGTGCCGATGGCGAGGCCTACGAGCGAGCGCGCGCCGAAATGCGGGTCGATCCAGTAACCGATCGCCACACCCGCGATGATTGAGCCGAGATTGAAATAACTCGAGGCCATGGCCGGCGGCCCGAACACATGTTTCGCGTTGAGCATTCCCATCACGAGCGCCGCAAGCGATACAAGCAGCATGAATGGCCACATGATCCGGGTGAGCAAAATCGTCAGCGCCGTCTTGCTGACGAGCGTGTCGCCGAAGGAAACGGTGTCCGCCGACCAACTGCCCCATGTCAAGAGATCGACCAACTGCGGCGCGAACACGATGCCGAGCAGCGTCACCGCGCTCATGAAAACGGCGGTAAGCGTCGCGACCTTGTTCGCCAGTCGCCATGCCGATTGATCGCCTTCAATCGCGATCTTTTTCGAAAACGTCGTGATGAACGCCGTTGAAAGTGCGCCCTCGGCAAACAAATCGCGCAGCAGATTCGGCAACCGAAACGCCATCAGAAAAGCGTCGAGATATTTTCCGGCCCCAAACAAACCGGCGAACACCATCTCGCGAATCAAACCAAGGATGCGACTGGACAAGATGGCGATGCCAACGACGCCCGTTGCCCGGGTGCTCATCCGCCGGTCATCCACCGCAGTCATCGGCGAACAAAGAACAGAGTCCGCAGATTTACGAAAGCAAAAACTTCTGGAGACGTTGTCTAACCACGAATGAACACCAATTAACACCAATCGTGTAGGGCGTTCGCGAACATCTTTTTGAGCCTTCGGCGACCGGTTCTTGCATCGTCTTCAGAGAAGCCGATCCACCCACGACGCGCGCATTCTGCGAATTTCAAACAGCTCTCCCCTTAATTTTTTGGACAGAATTTACAAAATCGAACAGAATTCAGGATTGAAACTCGCTCAGCTCCCGCCGTGCTCGGCACTACCCATCGCGCCTTTACCTTCTATCTCGGAAGTCCCATTTCCTCGATTCTGAAAAATTCTGTTTATTCTGTCTAAAAATCAAAGCGCCGAGAGGATTTACACCTCCCGGCGCTGTTTTCTGTATCAGGTGGGAATTGTCTCTGGCGTTACTTAATTGCGATCACAAACGTGATGCTGCCGTACTTCAGGTTGATGCGGAACGTGTACGTATAGCCTTGCTGCAGGTTGCTGGTGCCCATGTTGAACATCCACATGCCACCAGTATAGCGGAAGGCAGCGTCTGGAATATCGTTATACGCATTTTCGTCCGGGTTTGGAAGTTGGCCGCGCACCGCACTCAGCATAGTCAGTTGGCCGCCGGTACCCGCGAAGACCACATTCGGGTCGGAGATGGGGTTGCCATTAGCGTCGCACACCGTGAACTTCACCGGAACGGTGCGGCCGCTCTTGGGGAATATGCTGCTCCCGTCCGCGTTGATTGGCTGCAAGATGACGCCGCTCGGGTTCGGCCCGGTGCACGTGCCATACCCAATCGTCAGGGTTCCGTTGTTAAACGTGGTGAAGTCGTAGTTCGTTGCGCTGAGCGTACCCAGTTGCGGAGTAATCGTGTACGTCCCGGGAAGGGTAGCGCCGACGGCGTCACCGGTGTAAGTAGCGCTGCCGCTCACGACAGCCACCGTGTCTCCACAGGTGAAACCGGTGATCGTTACCGTGAAGGCGGTAAACGGCGCACCGTTGTAAACTTTGCTCTTGTCATCGGCCTTCACCGTCAGGTGCTTCTTGCTGATGGTGAGCGTTCCGTTCGTAGGCGTGACGGTGTAGTTGGGGTTCGAGCCGAGTGTCACCGTAATCGTATAAGTGCCTACGCTGGAACACTGTACGGCCGTGGTCGCCAGCGTGTAGTTCAGCGTGTCCCCGTTTACCGTTCCTGTGACCGTCGCCGTCAGAGCGGGGTTGGCGTCGCCATAGGTCTTGCTCTTATTGTCCGCCGTTACAGTCGCTGGACGTTGGTTGATGGTCAGCGTTCCATTGGTGGGCGTGACGGTGTAGTTGGGGTTCGAGCCCAGGCTAACAGTAATCGCATACGTGCCCACGTTGGAGAACTGCACGGCCGTGGTCGACAGCGTGTAGTTGAGCATGTCTCCGTTTACCGTGCCTGTGACCGTCGCGGTCAGGGCGGGGTTGGCGTCGCCATAGGTCTTAGCCTTATCGTCAGCAGTCACCGAAGCAGCCTTCGGGTTGATATGCAGCGTGCCGTTCGCGGGCGTGACAGTGTAATTGGGATTCGAGCCTAAGGTCACGGTGATTGCGTAATCGCCCACGCCCGAGAATTTCACCGCTGTGGTCGACAGGCTGTAGTTCAACATGTCCCCATTTACGGTACCTGCCACCGTCGCCGTTAACGCGGGATTGTCGTCCCCATAGGTCTTACTCTTGTTGTCAGCAGTCACCGTCGCAGCCTTCGGATTGATATGTAGATTCCCGTCAGTCTTGGTCACATTGTAGTTCGGGTTCAAGCCCAGGGTTACCGTGATCGCGTAGTCGCCCGCGTTCGAGAACTTCACCGCTGTGGTCGAAAGACTGTAGTTGATCGGATCTCCTCCCGTCACTTCGCCAACCACCGTCGCCGTTAACGTCGGATTGTCATCGCCATACGTCTTGCTCTTAGGATCCGCAGTGACCGTGGCATCCTTTTTGTCGATCGTCAGCGTGCCGTTAGTAGCCGTGACGTTGTAGTTGGGATTGACGCCCAGGGTCACCGTAATCGTATAGGTGCCCACGTTCGAGAACTGCGTGGCCGTAGTCGATAGACTGTAGTTAACCGGATCACCACCCGTCACCTCACCGACCACTACAGCAGTCAGTGTCGGATTGGCGTCACCATAGGTCTTGCTCTTAGGGTCCGCAGTGACCGTGGCATCCTTCTTCTCGATCGTCAGCGTGCCGTTCGTCGCCGTCACATTGTAGTTAGGGTTCGAGCCAAGGGTCACCGTGATCGCATATGTGCCCACGTTCGAGAACTGCGTGGCCGTAGTCGATAGCGAGTAATTGATCGCATCGCCACCGCTCACTTCGCCAACCACTGTCGCCGTGAACGTCGGGTTGGCGTCCCCATAGGCCTTACTCTTGGGATCCGCATTGACCGTGGCATCCTTCTTGTCGATCGTCAGCGTGCCGTTCGTGGCCGTCACGTTGTAGTTCGGATTCGAGCCAAGACTTACCGTGATCGCATACGTGCCCACATTCGACAACGTCGTGGCCATAGTCGATAGCGTATAGTTGATTGGATCACCACCGGTCACTTGGCCAACCACCGTTGCCGTGAACGTCGGATTGGCGTCACCATACTGCTTGCTCTTATCGTCCGCCGTCACCGTCGCGACCGCCTGATTGATGGTCAGGGTCCCGTCGGTCTTGGTCACACTGTAATTCGGATTCGACCCAAGAGTCACTGTGATCGGGTAAGTGCCTACATTCGAGAACTGCAAAGCGGTTGTCGCTAGCGTGTAGTTGACCGGGTCGCCTCCAGTCACTTCGCCGGTCACCGTGGCCGTCAACCCGGGGTTAAGCTGGCCATAGGTCTTGCTCTTAGCGTCCGCTGTCACCGTCGCCACCGCCTGGTCGATGGTCAGGGTCCCGTCGGTTTTGGTCACACTGTAGTTCGGGTTCGACCCAAGCGTCACCGTGATCGGGTAATTGCCCACGTTGGAAAACTGCGCGGCCGTGGTCGCTAGCGTGTAGTTGACCGGATCGCCTCCCGTCACTTCGCCAGTCACCGTCGCCGTCAGCGTCGGGTTGGCTTGACCATAAGTCTTGCTCTTAGCGTTCGCTGTCACCGTCGCCACCGCCTGGTCGATGGTCAGTGTCCCGTCGGTCTTGGTCACACTGTAGTTCGGGTTCGACCCAAGCGTCACTGTGATCGGGTACGTGCCCACGTTGGAAAACTGCGCAGCCGTAGTCGCTAGCGTGTAGTTTAGCGTGTCCCCGTTTACCGTACCTGTGACTGTTGCCGTCAGCGCGGGGTTAGCCTGGCCGTAGGTCTTGCTCTTATTGTCCGCAGTGACAGTGGCAGCCTTTGGATCGATGTGCAGAGTCCCGTTCGTGGGCGTGACGGTGTAGTTGGGATTCGAGCCCAAGGTCACCGTGATCGGGTAATCGCCCACGCTCGAAAACTTCACCGCTGTAGTCGCCAGGCTGTAGTTCAACGTGTCGCCGTTTACTGTCCCTGTGACCGTTGCCGTCAACGCCGGATTGTCGTCGCCATACTGCTTGCTCTTATTGTCAGCAGTGACAGTGGCAGCCTTCGGATGGATCGTAAAGTTTGCGCCGTCGTTAGTGATGTTGTAGTTGCCCAGCACGCCTGCTGGCGAAAGCGTGGCGGTGATGGGATAAGGACTGTTGGCCACCGTTTCGCCGGCTGTGCGGCTGTAGGTCGCTGTTACGGTTTCTACGAAGCCGCTTCCACTGCCGATGGTCAGCGGAGTTGGATCATCATCGCCGTAGGTTTTGCCGTTGGGCTGTGTCGTCCACGTAGCGTCGGCCTTGGTGATGTGCCCCGGACCGCTCGCCGTCGTCGGCAACACATAGTTGCTCGCCACCGTCCCGCCGAGCGGCGTAAAGTCGCCCGCTGATAAGCTGGCCGTCACCGTGTTGGCCGTTGCCACATCCTTGCTGTTATAGGTCCCGCTCGTCTGCGTCACTGTAAAGTTGTCCGTGCCGACCAGACCCGTCAGCGAGAAGTTGGCAGAGGTCAGTGTCGCGCTGGTGTTGCCGTTGTACGGTCGGGTCGGATCAGCGATAATCGATGCCGTCAGCGCCTTCGGGTTCACCGTGAGCGTGGCTGCGCTGGAGGTGGCCGTCCCGGGAGCGCACGAATTAGTGAATACCGCATGGTACTGATAGCCGCTCATGGCCACGGTCGGGTTGCTAATGGTCAAGGTGGTGCTGGTGGCGCCTCCGATATCGCTGAAGGTGGCCCCGCCGTTCGTACTCACCTGCCACTGCACGGTCGGCGCCGGAGTGCCGCTGGCGGCTGCGGTGAAGCTGGCGCTCGCCGCCCCGTAGGTCACCGTCTGGTTGGTCGGGTTGGTTGTAACGGAAGGAGGATTGCAAGTCGGAGTGGGGGTTGGGGTCGGCGTTGGCGTAGCGGTTGGAGTCGGCGTAGCCGTAGCTGTTGGAGTCGCCGTTGCCGTTGGCGTAGCTGTAGCTGTTGGAGTTGACGTCGGAGTGGGCGTGGCGCTCGTTAAATCCACGAGAAGAACAGGCCCTTGTGTCTTGTCAGTTGAAGTATTCGCCTGCGTTGAGCCGTACGTGACGTCGCTATTGCTTTGAGTAACGCCGGGATCACTCACGCGCCAACCGAAATTGGTGAACGTGCCGGCTACGAACCCTGCAACATCGCTGGTAACCGTCCAACGCATTAAACTGGGGGCGGCCGTCACTGTCTGAGAGTTGGTGGCGCTCCCGGCGACAGATGGTTGATTGTTCCAGTTGATGCTGGTGTCGGTCCAGGTGGCAGTCACGCGATACACATCATGGATTCGGTTCAATGCGCTGTTACCCTCTGCGGAAATGAACATTCGCAGCTTGCTGGAATTGATGGTTCCGGAAATCCCGGAAAGGTCGAAACGGAGAAACGTCCGCTGCTCGTCAGTGCCGCTTTTCTTGGCCACAATAAGCGTGGTTCCCGCGGCGTTCTGGACAGTGGTTGGATTCTTTAGATCGACATAATTATCTGCCACAGCGCCGATGATCACGGCACGGGCGACATCAAAACTCAGGGTCTGGGTTGGAGTCGACGGGAAGGTCGCGCCGCTGCAAGGACCGTTGGCGTTTGCCTCATAAAGCTTCACCTGCCAAATGCCGCTGGGACCTGAGGACGGAACAAGGAAAGAATCCGCCAGTGTGTTTGGTTCAAATTGCGCGGTCTGGACAACAGTGTTGGATGGGTTCACCCACTCGACGTTGTAGCATCGGTTTCCGCTTTGTCCGTTGAAGGTTGCGCCAAGATAGACTGTTGCGCCCCAAGCGAAGGCGTCGCGTTTGATCGTCCGCCCAGAATTCTCATACAATGTCCCGGTAACGTTATCGGTAAAGTAAACATCCGCCTGCATCGCGGACTGCGCGCCGACAGCAGTTACATGGAATTGCACACCGAGGTGCCGCAGCTCTACGATGAAGTACGGGTCAAGAACGAACTCGCCGTTTGCGTCGGCGTTGACAGTCATCTCGTAAGTCCACTGCTCCGTCTCGTTATCAACCGCGTACAGATAAACGCCTTCGGTCGCTATCCAGCCGGAGCCGCTTAGAATAACTGGCTCATCCGGATAGTAATCATCCTTGTCAGTCCAGATTCGGGCCGGGTTAAAGAGCGCCTGGCCCATCAACACGTTGTCCGCGCCCACGCCGCCGGCGACCAGGATCTTCTTGTCGCCTGAAAGCTGCGTGGCGCTCTGACCATTGCGCAACAGCACGCTGCTGCCAGGAACCGATGTTTCATCGAACGCGGTGAAAAGTGGGATGGGGGGAACAGCATTCGCATCGTAAAGACCGGCTACATCCGACCCGAGCACGAGGGCCTTTCCGTTCACCAGAAGCGTCGCGCTGGTTGCATGCGTGCCCAGGCTGCCCCTGGGCGTGATCGTGCCGGTTGTGGGATCGTATTCGTCGATTGTGTTTCCTGTGTCTCCTTCGAAAAAGACCAGACGCGTATCGCTGAGCTCGAGCGCCCAGTGACCGGTGCGCGCCACCGACATTGTTGCTGCTTCGAGCGTGAACTTTTGATCGGACGGAGTGAAGAGCTCAATCGAATCGGTGTTGCCACCGGCGAGCAAAACGCTGTCGTCCGTAAACAAAGTAGCGGTGTGCCCACTGCGCGGCACGTTCAAGTTCCAAAGAGTTGGGGAAAACAATTCTGTGCTCGGATCGAAAATCTCCGCAGTGCCATCGGCTTCACCGCCGGCAATGAGCACTGTGCCGTTGTTCAGGACCGTGGCGGTGTGACGCGCGCGCGCCGCGGTCATGGCCGAAGAGAGCACTCGAAAACCAGTGTCAGGGTTTGCGGGATCAAAAATTTCCGCGGACGACAATGTGCCGGTGTCGCCTGTGCCACCGGCGACAAGCACGCGGCCATCGGACAGGCGCGTCGCGGTGTGATCGACACGCGCGGTGGTGAGCGTCGCGCTAGCGGCCGAGGTCTGCGTTTCCGGATCGAAGATTTCGGAAACGGCAACGAGATTCCCGGCGTTGTCGCGTCCGCCGGTGATCATGATACGGCCGTCGGATAGCGCGGTGGCGGCGTGACCCGTGCGCGGGACAACAAGAGAATCGAGTTGCTCTACCTGACGAGAACTTGAGGCGACTACCAGCGTTGCTATTGCCAGCATGGTGCAGGCGGTCAGAAACGCGAAGAGTTCCGCGCTTACTTTGCGTGGTTTGGAAGTTGTATCCATTTTGGGGGTTGTACTTTGGTTAGGGGTTGATTAGGAGGTTTGTTTGGGGGGTCTGGGGGGAACAGGGGTGGTAAAGATTTTAGTCTGGGGGTCCCGGGGTGTTGGGGGGTGTTGGGGGGTGTTGGGGAATTGATTACGCTGCCGCGCTGGGGTGGCCGCGACTGCGGGTCCGCTTCTTCGTCGCAGGCGCGCTTTCACGCGGCCTGCGCGTTGAGCCCCCTAGGAGCAGGAAAGGCGACACAACATAAGTTCTGGAGCCCGGTGCGAGGAACCGCTGTCGGGCACCGCTCTGGGAGGCATTGCGATGTTCATTCTCACTATCCTACTACGGAAACGCCGGACCGAAGTTCGCAAAAAAGATTCGGCGCCGGCCAGAAAAATTCGACTGAATTGCCTGTCTGCGCCAGGACCAGGGCAGCGCCGATTTCTTTTTCGTGCCTACGGTGCGTCGAATTATCTTGCTCATATTTTTCTAATTATTGTTGGGAATTCGTTAGGGGGTTTTGTTAGGGGGAATTGAGTTCTGGGGGGAATTGAGTTCTGGGGGGAATTGAGTTCTGGTGGGAATGTGGGGGCTGGTGGATTTGGGGGTTCGGAGTTAGAAGGGGGTTGCAAATGGGTGCGGATTAAGGATTTCATAGTTCAGCGGGCCGCGGTCGCGGCGGAAATGGCGTCAAGAAGCGTGCGGTCATGCACTGGTTTGCGAAGGAAAGCTGATGCGCCGCCCTCCAGGGCGCGCTCACGGGCCTTCGGCAAGTCGTGACCGGTGACAATGATGACGGGAAGTGCGGCGCATTTCTGGGCGAGAGATGCTTGCACGTGGAACCCGTTCATCTGCGGCATGTGCAGATCGAGAACGACGCAATCCGGCAGGCGTGTCTCGATGGATTTCAAAAACTCCGCACCTGAGGCGAATGTCTCCACACTCAGGCCGGCGGAACGCATTAACCGCATCAGTGCTTTGCGGACAGGTTCTTCGTCGTCAACGAGAGCGATGAGCAGACGAGCTTTGGTCACAAGGACGCGAGAGTAGCGGAGCAGAGCAGGCCGCGCTATTAGACCTTAGGTTATCATACCCAAGTATATTATACTTTAGGCTAGTATGTCCCGTCAGTTGGGCGTTCGACGTTGGGCGTTGGACGTTCGACGTTGAGCGTTGGGTTCTCCGTTTCGATCCGTCAGTTGGTCCCGCAACGCTCCGTCAAACGCGCCAACTCTGCGACTGATTGCACCTTCATTTTCGCCATCACGTGGGCGCGA
>Ga0137403_10000204_pt1 | contig 73058 bp, 73 predicted proteins | sample CZOMad2_1_16fung_FD_122057 | JGI IMG/M metagenome (GOLD analysis project Ga0137403, IMG submission 122057) | Vadose zone soil fungal communities from Angelo Coast Range Reserve, California, USA - CZOMad2_1_16fungal (Hybrid Assembly) | ecosystem: Environmental > Terrestrial > Soil > Vadose zone...
CCACACCGACGCCACCGCGTTGGGGTGGCTCGCGGTCACCGGGAGGCGGATCAGTGCACTGGTGGCACTGGAGCACGACGACGTCGATCGTGGCGATGGCCGGCTCACCCTTCGCCACACCACGTGTGGCACGTCGCGCTGTCTGCCCCTGCCTCCCACCACCCAGTCGGCTCTGTCTGGCGATGTACACCGGCGCGACCCTGTCTATCCGATCCCGAACCGCCCCAGCGTTTTCGTCTCCGCGCCGGGGACACGTGTGACCCACTGGACGGTCCGGGCCACGTGCGTCCCACGCTCCCGCCAGATCGGCGTGCGGGACCCCACCGACCGCCACCGGCCACGCCTGCACGACTTGCGGCACCGCTTCGCCGTGCAGACGCTGGTGCGTTGGTCTCGGGCGAGCGTCGATGTCGAACACCACCTGCCCGAGCGGTCGACCTCCCTCGGGCAGGTCAAGGTCAGCGATACCTCTTGGGATCTGCGTGCCACCCCGGCGTGGCTCGGCTTGGCCACACCACGTCGGGAGCAGGCGCCCAGGGGGCAGACGTCATGACCACGACCATCGCCTGTCCGCGCGTGTGGGAACCCTGCTGCACCGCGCGCGTGGGACGCCAACCGCAGGCCAGTCCCCACACCATGGCCAGCGACCGCGACACCTGCTGCCGGCTGGTGCGCTTGGCCCAGCCACGGCGGCACCCAGCGCCTTCAGCCTGGACGCTGGCCGCTCTGGAGGCACCGGTGATCGGCTCGTTTCTGGCGTATCTGGCACACGAGCGCGGTACCAGCGCCCATCGCCGCCAGGTGCGCCTGGCGGCGAGTCACGCGTGTTTCCACGATGCGGTGCGGCAGGCGCCGAGCCATCGTGGCGTGATCCCACGCGTCCTGGCCATCCCGCGTCAGCGTGATGACCGCACGCCCATCGCCTGTTTGACCGGCGCCGAGATCGACGCGCTCGTGGCGGCGCCAGATCAACAGCCATGGGCCGGTCGGCGCGACCGGACACGGCTGCGGGTGGCGGTCCAGACCGGTCGGCGCGTCTCCGGGTTGATCGGCCTCTGCTGGCAGGATATCACGTTGGGCACGGGGGCTCACGGGCGTTGTCATGGCAATGGTCGCACGGTGCGGTGCATCCCCCCGACGTCAAGATACGATCAGCGCGTGACGCGCGTGGCCGCGTGCACAGCAGGGGCTCCTAGACGGGCCGGTGGTTCCCCAGGCTCGCGGTGGACCGCTGAGCCGTGATGGCGTGGCGTATCTCCGGGCCCACCACGTCACCACCGCTCAGCAGCGCTGCCCATCCTGGCCAGGCCAACGGGTCTCGCCGCATGTCTTGCGCCACAGCGCCGCGAGGGCGCTGCGGCACAGTGGCGTCGACGGTGCGGTCATCGCGCGGTGGCGTGGGCACGAATCGATGGACACCACCCCGATGTCTCTACACGCCAGTCTCGAGCGCACGCAGCAGGCCCTCGCGAAGACTACGCCGGTACACGGCCCACCTGGCCGCTACCGACCGGATGACACACGGTTGGCCTTCCTGAACAGCCTCTCATCATGTGGAGTACCATCAGCTCCCACGCGAGAGATTCACCGCGTGTTCAACGTGACTCGGCATGATTCGGTACTCCGGATTATGCCGCTAATGCCGAGCTCGGCATTAGCGGCACACCACGGCGACGCAGGCGACGCACCTGCTCCAGTCGGGCGTGGACCTGGCGGTGATCGCCCTCGGGCTCGGACACGAAAGTACGGAGACCACGCATATGTATCTGGAAGCGGATCTGGCCACCAAAGAACGCGCCTTGCAGTAGCTAGCCCCTGCCGGCATGGAAGTCCCACGGTTCAGGGCGGAGGACGACGTTCTGGCCTTTCTGGCCACGCGCCGAGTATACGCAACAGAGAACGGTGAAAACCATCTCGCACCCGCGTTCGCCACCTTAACTTCACATAATCCGGAAGTGCACATCATCGCCGTTATGCCCTGCAGCACCTAAGCGCTAATCGTGGCTATACCCTATTCCGGGAAACGAACTGCATCGGGAGCAGCTTCCAGGCCGGAACGGGCTTGCTTCCTCGCACGAGGCGCGTCGGAGCCCACTGTGGCGTATACCTGCATCGTCGTCAGGTGTCCAGAGGGAAATCTGCTGCGTGCCCAGCGGGGGTTCCTCCAGTCTCTCCCCGCGCATCCTTCTGTTCCGGTCATGCAGCCCATTTTAATCAATATTTCAATATATATTTATTAATTGGGGAAAAGATCTGGGGCTGAGACCGCGGGCGAGCCCACCGACACTTCCCCGCCCGCACGTCTCCGAGGGTGTGAGCGCTGTTCGTCTCATGCCGAGTCCAGACGAAACCACGTCAAGACGAGCGTGGCACACCTCAACGGCGAGTGCTCGCGCCTCACGGGGTTGAAAGGGGTCGGTTGGGAACCACGTCTCATAGCCGGCCGCTGTCGAGAGGCGAAGGAGAAGGGGGCCATCCCTGCCGAGGTTCACCAGCACAGCGGGGGGGAAGAGCGTCCCCGAGCCATAGGCTCCAAATATGCCAAATGACCTTTGAGCGCGGCAAATGCCTGTCCGGTCTTTGGTCCCTCGGCCGCCTCCATGCACGAAAGGGGAACAGCTATGGATGGCAAGATGGATCAGATTAAAGAGTCGACGGGTGTGCCCGCGGATGACGACGGCCTCACGAGTGAGGAACAGCTGGGTCAGATAGCGACGAAGGTGAAGGCCAACGTGGAGCAGGTAAAAGGAAAGCTGGCGCAGGCGGTGGATCAAATGAAGGCAGCTCTGAGAAGCAAGAGATCCCGCCGCGTTGCCAAGTGATGCAACTGGGCCGCCAAAAACTTGCCTGCATGGTCTATCAGGATGTAATCCTGCACATCACGCCATGGGCGGCATACTGAATCGAGGGATTGCCTTAAATCCAGACAGACCTTTCTCGTAGGACTGTCGGGGTCTCAGTCCACCGTTGTGATCGAGCGGTCGAGAGCGTGTCTGAGAGGGAATTCGATGTGGATCACCTCCTTCCCACACCCATGCCACCCGGGACCACATCCTGCTCTGGCATCAGGTGTTCCCATCTTGTCGCCATTGCCATCTAGACGTTCCCTTGGGCAATGCCTCTCACCTCTCTGGTGCTCCCAGTTATGTCCCTAGCCCCTCGGAGCATCGGCGGTGATGCAAACCGACTCCAGAAGGCCGGGGGCTGGGACGACGGTCCAGGATGTCGATGGCGGTTCGCCGACTACAGCCCCTTGCCTCCCGCCGCATCTCGTGGGTTCTCGGTCTCATCCGTCTGCGGCCGCTCCCGCTGGTCTGAGGGTAGTGCAATTAATCAATAGATAAATATATATTGATCTATTCCCAGGATGGGGCTATACTACACGACGATTCGGACGACCCTCGCAGACGATTGCCTCTGGACGTGAACGTTAGAAGCTGTGACAGCATGTCGATGGCGAGATGACTCACAATGGAAAGGAGGGATAGGGAATGGCGGCTGAGCGCATGCCTCGAGGGGGACGCCCGCGGAAACAGGGGTGGGAGGAGGATCCCCTAGTCACAGTGAGTGTGCATCTGCGGAAGAGCCAGTTGGCCGCGCTGGATCAACTGGCGGATGCGGAGCATACTAGCCGGGCCGAGTTGGTCCGCGAGGCCATCGATCTCCTGCTCAAACGCCTCAAGCGTGCATGACAACTGCGCGCCGAAGGCGCAAACGTTTGCGTCACGCCTGGGGACATGCATCGCGCTTCTGGGTGGCCGGCGAAAGACTCTGCCTGCGTCGAGCCGGGTAACAGCCCCACCATGAAACGCCGTTAGGCATCGACGTTTCCTTCAATATTCTGAAAGGAGAATCGTAATTATGGTAAGGCCGTTACGTAGTTATTATCTTCCTCGTGGCCGTATCAGTTCCTACCGTCACCAATTTATCTGCGGTCGCTGCGGAACGATAGGCATCGGGCGACGCCCATACCCATAAGGAGATGCCGTAATGCAAGGGACCATTCAGGCGATACGTGCAGAGCGTGGCTTCGGCTTTCTGCGGGACACCGAGGGAGGCGAGGTCTTTTTCCATCACAGTGCGTTGCCCTCCCCTGAGCACTTTGCCACCCTAAAAGTCGGGATGGTGGTCGAGTTCGAGGCGGAGCCTAGTTCGAAGGGCCCCCGCGCCACTAAGGTCAGGCTTGTACCCCAGACCAACCGATCCTGAAAACCCTCGTAACCCGCTGCCAGGCGCCCGCGTGCGGCAGACCGCCGCGGTCTCGTCAGGGTCGCTCCAGGCCATCGGGGCAGCGGACATCGCTTTTGCAGCGCCCGCAGATCACCCACAGGAGGCCGTATGAACCCGATCATCAAGCACTTCTGGACGGCAGAGGAACGCAGCCGCTACGGGATTCGTGGCATCGATGAGTTTACGGAAGAGGAACTGGCACTGCTGCAACAGAAGGTTGAAGGGTGGGTCCGCCAGCAGGTCCCACACCCCGGGGGCAACCGGCGCCGGACGCCGTTTGTGATGAAGCGACGGACCGACGCTTCGGCCTGAGGCTAACATTGTTGGCTGCAGGGCTGTGGTAACGGGAGGAGATAACATGGTTAGCGTCATCGTCGTGGTAGCTATCGTCGTGGGCGCAGGATGGATCGTCTGGAGACGTCGGAGCCGTTGGCAGACACCAAGCGAGCTCTCTATATCAGAGGAGCTTCGCCCAGAGACCTTAGCGTTTGAGGCTTTTACACACGGGAACACGTATCTAGCGGAAGGGAAATTTGCCGAAGCGGTCGCGGCCTTTCAGCGGGCGCGCGAGTTGGATCCGAAGCGGCCCCATGTCGCCGACCGGCTGGCCGAAGTCGAGCGACGGCAACACGCGGCTCACGCCGCACCGTCTACTAGCACATCGTCTTGAGACGCGCACCGGGGCCTGACAGACCCGACGGACTAGGCTTCGTGCATCAGCTCCGAAGGCCTCGATGAGGGGCCGCCCAGGAAGATGGGAGCAACTCGCCGAGTTCTTTCACACGAAGGAAGATGAGATGCGCTTTGGCCGGACCTTCGACTAGAGTTTAGACGGAGCAAAGGAGTGTGCTGGACGGTAGCTATACATCACCATCTTCCTCAGCCCGATGATGGCGGTGGCAGGAATTTTCGTTACAGCGTGCGGACGATCCGCATCGTGCCGTATCAAGGGCTTTAGCTTCGCGAGGATCCGTAACCAATATCGAGCGGCGGGCCTGACAGGTACGCATGACAACTGATCAGCCCTGGCGTGACGATTTTATGGGTGGCGTCGATGATCTCGTCTAGTTCACCCACAAACTGTCTCCCCACGTGTATGACAGTGTTGCCCTCAATGACGATTACCTCATCGCGCAGATAGTGGTGGCCGCCGTCCTGGTATGCAACGAGATGCGAGGCACGAATCATGAGGCGACGACTCGACATGTCATTCCCTCGCCCCAGCCCTCTCCCAGGAGGAGAGGGGGGGCAAAGGGCGCGTCACTGTTTGCTTCCAGCCTTATCCTAACGCCTGCGCTTCCCGGGGGAGAGGAGGCTTATCCTAGCACCTGTGCTCCCACAGGGGAGAAGGGGGCTATACAGTGCCATCCAGGGTGCGACGCACGAGGTTCAAGGCATACATGCTGATGCGTGTCAGATCAGGAGTACCACGGCCGGCAAAGTTGTACTCTCGGGTGTAAAGACCATTGGCGTCGGCCACCGCCATGTAGGTCGTGCCAGGGGACAAATTTTGCGTCGTCCGCGTGGGATCGGGAATGGCTCGCACCGCCAACCCCAGATCGGCCTGGCTATGGGCGCGGATGCCATACGCCAATTCCTCGGTAAGAACGGCATCATCCTGCAGTAACTCCTTCACACGCTCTGGATGTCGACTGTGCCTCAATACCCGGCGCAGCGGCTCCTCCGTATGGGCGATCATCGCTTCGGTCAACGACTCCCGCGCCGCTTGCTGCAGGCGTTGGGCGATCATACCGCCGGTCAGATCTTCGATGACCGCGATGCTCATACCCTTCGCTTTCAGCAGCTTGCCGACCACATCCTCCATGGTCTCATTGTCGTGGGCGAAGAGGTGATGCGAAAACGCCTCGCGGACCTCCTGCTCAACCGGCGCGATCAACTCCTGGGCCTTCTCGACACTATCCGTCTTCACCGAAATGCGCACATCGACCTGGCCAGGGTGGGCTAGGACACCAACGGTGGGGTTGGTGGAGCGACGAATGAGATGCCCGATGCGATCGTCGACGCTGCTCTCGCCGATTTCGGCGATCTTCAGAACACGCGAGACGATCATCTCCCGCAGGTCGAATTTTGCCCGCAGATAGGGGATGACGCGATGGTCAAACAACCACTTCATCTCGAAGGGGACGCCGGGGAGGGAGATGATCACCCCGTGCGGATCCTCGACGATGAATGAGGGCGCGGTACCGTTGGGATTCTCAACCGCAATGGACCCCGCCGGGATATAGGCCTGTTTTTCGTTGTTCTTGGTCATGATGAAACCACGCTTGCGGAACCGTTCCTCGATCTGCTGCAACAAGGACGGGTCGAGGACTAGCTTCCGGCCGGTGACCTCAGCGACGATCTCACGGGTCAAATCATCCTCCGTCGGTCCGATGCCGCCCGAGGTGATCACCACGTCGGAGCGCTCCAGGGCTCGGCTGACGATCTCGCGCATACGGCCGGCATTATCGCCGACGACGGTTTTGTAAAACAGATTGACGCCGATTTCAGCCAAACGTTGTGCCATCCAGGCTGAGTTAGTATCCACGATCTGCCCGAGCAATAGCTCACTGCCGATCGCGACGATTTCCGCATTGACGGTCGCCATGGTCGGATTTCCTTCTTTCGACGCTGATTCTCCCCACATCAGGGGCGAGTGGCCGTCACCTACCGTGGAGACGCACAGTGATCACAATCCCTCACGGTCGGGCTGTGGGCGTCTCATTCAACACATTGATGAACTGATCGCACTGGGTGCGAATCGGCTGGGGATAGCTTCCGGCCATCGGCATCAGGCGCGGTCCGACGTGTAAATCGACGAAGGTTGGCCCCGGCTCGGGGAGGATGTCGTTGACGGCACTTTCGAACACCGCCAGCGTCTGCAACTCATAGACACGTGATACCCGCTCCACGCGCAATGGCGTAGTGCTGCTTCGCGATCCATCACACGGAATCCTGCCTGGTCGGATGCAACGCTGGAGAATCAACATGGAATCGGGCCGTATCTGGGGCTATCTTACTCTCGCTCCGGTCGAAGTCAAGCCTCGATTGGGCGTCCATACACGGATACCCATGCATTATCGCGTCGTATTAGCGGCAGGGGCAGACCTGGGTGTGCGCCCGCAGCGCTTCGTCCCCATGTCAGCATCTGACACTCGCCGGCTGTGGAGGACTGGACTTTCACGGTCCTATTCAGTATGATGCACCACAGGTCGATGCCGCGTCGGCGATCAGGTGCAGAAGGGGTAGCGATGGAAAACATCATGCTACATGGCTGCATGCTGGCGAGCCCGACGAGGATCAGTTCCTCAGGGGTGAGGGTGCCCCTGGATCTCTTGATCGAGATCGAAGCGATGGTCGTGACTCCTGCATGAGCGCTGAGCGATCAGCGACCTGCCGTCGATATGGTTTCGAGTAACCAGCCAGCAGGGCTCGAACTGCACTGCAGAGGGCTTCCCTACCGCCCGTTGGCATCCCCTTCACCCTCGCGGACGGCAGACTGTTCCTACCAGGTGGACAATTCCTCAATGACAAAACGCCATGCGTGGTACGTACTATTAATCCTTACCGCGATCAATTTCCTTAACTACGTCGATCGCCAGATCATTATCACCCTCGGTCCCTTCATCCGCCATGATCTGCAGCTCACGTATACCAGATTCGGATGGCTGATCACCGCGTTCGTGCTGATTCACTCGCTGACCTCCCTCCCCTTCGGCATGCTCTCCGACCGTTGGCTGCGCCGTAAGGTCATCGCCCTTGGGGTGTGGAGCTGGAGCGCCGCCACCTTCTTGTGCGGGCTCGCCACCGACTTCAGCCATTTACTGATGGGGCGTGCAGCGGTCGGCATCGGTGAGGCCGCCTATGGGCCTCCGGCCAACTCGCTGCTGAGCGACGCATTCCCAGCTCTCGAACGCTCGCGCATCCTAGGGTTTTTCAATTTAGGCATGTTTCTGGGTGGCGCCACAGGACTGATTCTAGGGGGAGTGCTCGGGGAAATCCTAGGCTGGCGAGCCTGTCTCTATCTCGTCAGCCTGCCGGGATTCCTGCTCGGAGGGCTGGCCTGGTATGTGCGCGAACCGCCGCAAGTCGTCATCCATCAGCGGACGCCAGTGAGCGCGCTCCTCAGCAATCCGCTGCTTACCCATGTTTTACTCGGAGGCGTCATCACCGCATTCTCTGCCGGGGCGCTGATCGTCTGGATGCCGCAATTCGTGACGGATGTTCGGCTGTTTCGACCGCGCGATGCAAGCTTATATGTCGGCGCGGTAGGGGTGACCGGGGGCTTATTGGGAGTCGTCACGGGCAGCTATCTGGCAGATTGGCTGTACGCTCGTTGGCCGTGGGGACGGATGGCGACGATCGGCGTTGGGCTCATTCTTTCCTGTCCGTTCATCACGCTATCGCTGTATACGACCAACCATGTGGCGATGCTGATCTATTTTTTCCTGGGCATTTTTTTAATGGTATGGTATACGGGGCCAATTATTGCGGTAATCCACGATGTAGTCCCGAACGATGTGAAGGCCACGGCGCAAGCGTTGTATGTCTTACTCATCCATCTGCTGGGAGATACTTTTTCGCCAGTGATTGTCGGCAAGCTGGCCGACTTTTATAGTCTACAAACGGCGTTGCTCTTGCCCGCAGTGATCCCCGTGGTGGCAGGCGTGATTTTCCTGGTCGGCTGTCGTCGAGTTGGGCACGTCATCAGGCGTGGACAGGAAGAGCCTGTGGAAGCTCTACACGATCTGCCGCGTGCGGGGACGAGGGGCTTGTGAACGAACCCTTGGCGGTCTCCGTAGTCGTGGGCAGGAACAGAGCTGTAATAGGTTGCTATTATTGGCGAACTAATGATATAAGAGAGATGCGTTGGTTGGGGAAGGGGTTTGAGGTGACAGACAGGGGGATGGCCATGGGGACAGTGGCAGACAACCTCAGTGCCGTAAAGGAGCGGATCGCCAAAGCCGCCACCCGCGTCGGCCGTGATCCGGAGGGAATCACGCTCGTGGCGGTTACGAAAACGATGCCAGTGGAGCGCATCCGTGAGGCCATCGATGCTGGTCAGCGGGTGTTCGGCGAGAATCGCGTGCAAGAAGCCCAGGCCAAGATCGAAGCCCTGGGGCGTGAGGTTCAGTGGCATCTGATCGGCCATCTACAGCGGAATAAGGTGAGAGTTGTCTGTGATCTGTTCAATCTGATCGAGTCGGTCGACAGCCTGCCCCTGGCGCAAGACCTCAACACACGTGCGGCAAGGCACAACATCGTCATGCCCGTGCTGATTCAGGTGAACATCGGCGACGAGACGACGAAGTCGGGTGTGCCTGCCGCCGAGACCATGGCGCTGGTGCAACAGGTCGCAGCCTTACCGCATGTGGCGATTCGCGGGCTCATGTGCGTGCCGCCCGCCGTCGAGGTCGCGGAGCATGCCCGATCCTATTTCGTTGAGCTTCGCACCCTGGCTGAACAAATCGCACGTGAGCGCATCCCGACGGTGTCCATGTCAGAATTGTCGATGGGGATGTCCCATGATTTCGAAGTCGCGATCGAAGAAGGCGCTACGATGGTCCGCGTCGGCTCCGCCATCTTCGGTGCACGGCCAGGATAAGAGTGCTGAGGGATGAGCGCTGAGTTATCAACAGTTGTCTAACGTCTGCAACAACTGTTCAGCTTCTCGATCGGGACTCATCCCTCAGGACTCAGCACTCAGCACTTGATGAGGACGCTTGCCATGTTGAGTGACAAACGGCTGGTCATCATCGGTGGGGGGAACATGGGCGAGGCCATTCTCAAAGGCCTCATCGCGGCTCAGCTCATCAAGCCCCAGCAGATCACCGTCACCGATATCATCGAGGTGCGGCTGGGCTACCTGCGAGACACCTACACGGTACAGGCATTGACCGACAACGTCACAGCCGTGGCGCCGGCTGACCTGATCATTTTAGCCGTCAAACCCCAGGACATCGCACAGACCATCCAGGGAATGGCCTCGGTAGTGGATGATCAGAAGGTGGTTATCTCGATTGCCGCAGGAGTGTCCACGGCGAAGATTGAGAGCGCCTTCGGGAAACCGGTCCGGGTGGTGCGCGTGATGCCAAACACCCCGGCCCTAGTGCTTGCTGGGGCTGCCGGGCTGTGCGTTGGCAGCCATGCCACGCCAGTAGACTTGGAGGTTGCCCGTATCCTCTTCGATGCTCTGGGAAGGACGGTCGTGGTTGCCGAATATTTGATGGATGCCGTGACTGGCCTGAGTGGCAGCGGACCAGCCTATATCTTCGTTCTCATCGAAGCTCTCGCCGACGGCGGAGTAAAGATGGGCCTTAGCCGCGAAGCAGCGCTGACGTTGGCGGCGCAAACAGTTTACGGTTCGGCCAAGCTGCTGCTGGAAACCGGCCTGCATCCTGGCGAATTAAAGGATCGCGTGACGTCGCCGGCCGGAACGACGATTGCCGGACTGCATGCTTTGGAAGCGCGTGCGTTTCGCGGGGCAGTCATCGACGCCGTTGAACGCGCTACACTGCGGTCCCGCGAACTTGGCCGGTAGTCTCACTGACAGGTTCCGGAAAAGGGACCTGTGCCGGTGATCCGTCCATGCCCGACATTGATAGAACATGTCTTCGGCGCCTGTGGGCAAGCGGTCTTTCGCCAGAAACCAGAAAGAGGAAGACAGGATGTTCGTATTTGGGAATTTCTTTGGAGCCATTGCGCTTGTTCTGCACTATGCGCTCTGGCTTTACATGTGGGTCATCATCGCGCGGGCGGTAATTTCGTGGGTCTCGCCTGATCCCTATAATCCCATCGTGCAGTTTCTCTATCGGGCAACTGAGCCGGTGCTGGAGCCAATCCGACGCAAGCTGCCCGGAGGTGGCTTTGGCATCGACTTCTCGCCGCTGATCGTCATTTTGGCCATATACTTTCTCGACCAATTTCTTGTAGCCTCGCTGCAGGGGATTGCGGTCCGTTTGCGATGAGCGGTGCCACACGGGTTTGTGCAGGGAGGTGGTAGGTATGAAGGTGACGGCCCTGGAGATCCGACAGCAGCAGTTTCCGCTCCGTTTCCGTGGCTTAGACCCGGGGGAAGTCGACAAATTTCTCGAGCTGGTGGCTGGCGACATGGAGGACCTGGTCCGCGAAAACGCCCGCCTGCGCGATGCCTTGGCGAGAAAGGATCTAGAACTGCAGCGTATGCAACAGGGCGAGGATGAGCTCAAGAAGGCTCTCACGGCTATCCAACAAATCCGCGAGGATTGGATCGGGCGCGCCGAAAAACAGGCTGAACAGGTCGTCTTGGAATCGACCCTGAAGGCGAACCAGCTCCGGGTCGATGCCGAGCGCCAACTTGAAGCGCTCCAGCAGGACGTGCAAGAGCTCAAACGCCAGAGGCACCAGCTCGTCTCCGACATCCGTCACATCGTGGAAGAGCACCTCCGGGCGCTCGAAACGATCGGGGAAGAGCACGAGGAATCTGCGGATCGCCTCCCCCCACTGTTGGAAACCTCTGAGGCCCGAAGAGACGTGAGCGGGACGGATCGGGGCTAACGCCCGCGACGAACGATGTGAGGAAGAGCATGGTTGCCACGGTTGAATACGTCAACGGTGCCGTCCGGCTGATCGATCAGCGGCGGCTGCCAAGCGAGGAAGTCTTCATCGATTGTCGCGATTATCAGACGGTGGCGGAGGCGATCCGAACTCTGGCGGTACGCGGGGCCCCGGCCATCGGTGTGACCGCAGCGCTCGGATTAGCGGTCGGCGCCCGCGCCATCGAGGCCGAGGATTTCGACCAATTCTGGGTGCGCTTCACCGAGATCTGTGCAGTCATGGCGGCAACACGTCCGACTGCGGTCAATCTCTTCTGGGCCATTGCACGAATGAAAACCTGTGCCCAGACCCAGCGCCAGCTTTCCATCGCGGACCTGAAGGCTCGTCTGGAACAGGAGGCATTGTGCATCCTCGCTGAGGATATCGCCAACAACCGACAGATGGGCTTGTATGGCCAGGCCCTGATTGCCGATCAGGCCCGCATACTCACACATTGTAATGCGGGGGCCCTGGCGACAGCGGGCTACGGTACGGCGCTGGGGGTGATCCGCGCCGCGGTCGAACAGGGCAAGCATGTGCAGGTCATCGCCGACGAGACACGTCCGGTCCTGCAAGGTGCCCGACTGACCGCTTGGGAGTTGCACAAAGACGGCATCCCAGTCACCCTCATTGCCGACAACATGGCCGCCTCCTTGATGCGGCGTGGCATGATCGATCTCGTTATTGTGGGGGCAGATCGCATTGCCGCCAACGGCGACGTAGCCAATAAAATTGGTACATATGGGGTGGCGGTGTTGGCGCACGCGCATGGCATTCCATTATACGTGGCGGCGCCGCTGTCGACCATTGACGGCTCCCTCCCCTCCGGCGATCATATTCCCATCGAAGAGCGCCAGCCCGACGAGGTCACTCATTTCGGCGACTATCAGATCGCTCCGACGGGGATTGGCGTCCTCAATCCGGCGTTCGATGTGACACCACATACGTATGTGCACGCCATCATCACCGAGGTGGGTGTGCTTCGCCCTCCCTTCGATCAGAGCATCGCTCAGGCACTTAAAGGTATGGCCCCACCGATTTCCGTATGAACATCTGGGCTCCGGGATGGCTTGACCGCCCTGCTTTTTCTCCCTGAACCATCGGAACAGCCTCGGATGAGGGATTTTGCAGGCATTTGGGAGGTACCGTGGGGGATTGGTTTGAAAAAGTCAGCATGGGAGCCCTCGTCGATCGGGCCGCTGCACGATTCGGCGATCGTCAGGCACTGTTCTATGAGGGCAAGCGTTGGTCCTTTGCCGACCTCAAGGTTGAGACCGATCGTGTCGCCAAAGGCCTGCTCGCACTTGGCATTCAGCCCGGGGAAAAAGTGTCGCTGTGGATGCCCAATCGTCCCGAGTGGCTCTCAACCTTGTTTGCGGTAATGAACATCGGGGCCATCCTGGTGCCCATTAATACTCGTTTCCGCACCGCTGAGCTGGAATATGTGGTGCGCCAATCCGATAGTACGACGCTCATCACCGTCGACCGCTCCAGTCCGGTGCACTATAGCGAGATGGTATGCGAGCTCTGTCCTGATCTCCATCAGAGCGACCCGAATCACGTAAATGCAGCGCGGCTCCCTGATCTCCAACGCATCGTCGTCCTCGGGGCACAGCGGTTGGCCGGCACACACGCCTGGCTAGACATGCTGGCCCGAGGTGAAATCACCTCAGATGCGGCACTTGCGGAGCGCCAACGCATTGTGGACCCCGATGCCACCGCCCTGATCATGTACACGTCAGGCACGACGGGATTCCCAAAGGGGGTGATGCACAACCACAACATCCTACGCACGATTATTGACCAGGCGAATCGCATGGGCGTGACCCCCAGGGACGTGATCATGATGTATCTCCCTCTCTTCCATGCTTTCGGGTTGTATGAAGGGCCGTTGATGAGCATGGTTACCGGTGCACGTATGGTGCTTACCACGCTCTTCGAGCCCGCTGAGACGCTGGCCTTGACTGCGCAAGAAAAGGCCACTATGTTGCATGGCTTCGATACCCATTTCCATGATCTGATGACTCATCCCGCCTGTGCCACGATGGATCTGCGGTCGCTACGCACGGGGATTCTGGCCGCTGGGATGGCTAGCTCGGAACTGGTGGCGCGCAAAGCCCAGCGGCTTCTCTGCCCGACGCTAACCGGTTGGGGCATGACAGAAGTGGGCGTGGGGGCGCTACTATCGTTTCTGGACTCGTCGGCAGATGACCGCTGTATGGGGTCAGGCTGGCCGCTTCCCGGGTATGAATTTAAGGTCATCGATCCCACGACGGGACACCCCCTGCCGCCGGACTCGATGGGGGAGCTGTGCACACGGGGTTACGCGGTGATGCAGGGCTATTACAAGAAACCAGAGGAAACGGCCAAGGCCATCGACCCCGATGGCTGGCTGCACACCGGGGATATGGCGATCATGTACGACGATGGCATGGTGCGGTTTTTGGGGCGCTACAAGGAGATCCTCAAGGTCGGCGGCGAGAACGTTGATCCTGTGGAAGTGGAGGCCTTCCTGCTGCAACATCCAGCGGTCAATCAGGTCAAGATCGTCGGGGTACCCGACACACGGCTCAGCGAGGTCGGAGCGGCCTGCGTCGTTCTGAATTCTGGCGTCAACGTGACAGCACCCGACCTCATCGAGTTCTGCCGCGGCAAGCTCGCCAGCTTCAAGATCCCGCGCCATGTGTTATTTGTGAAAGAATTCCCTATGACCTCTAGCGGCAAGGTGCAGAAGTTTCGCCTGCGCGAGGTGGCCATGGGGGAACTGAAGATCGCGGAGGAGACCACATAATATAGTGGTCACATCAGTGGCACGCCTGTCTCTGGTTGGTAGGGCAAGTATAGACAAGATGTGGCTTTTTACGTTGAACCAGACTGAGTCAGCTTCGTCTGCGTCTCCCTAATCGATGGCGATGCAACAGAGTTGGCAGCCCCCGCCTTCGAGAGCCGCACGTTGAGTAGGCCGTTTTGGCAGGAAATAGTCACTCTCTCGGAATCGATCGCGGTGGGCAACAGAAAAAAACGCTGAAAAGCGCCAGACATTCGTTCTAAACAATGGTAATGTTCTACGGCAACCTCGAATTCACGCGGGCGTGATCCTCTCAGCAGGAGGGCATGCTGCTTGATCTCGATGTTCACATCCTCTCTCGAAAAGCCGGGAAGCTCAGCTTTCAAGATTAGGGCGTCAGCTGTTTCATAGATATCAACTACCGGACTCCATCTCCTCAAACGCCACACCTCTCCTTTGGCCCTTCCGATCCTCCTGATCGAATTGAAAAGCCGGCGCACAGCGTCACGCACTGACATGAGGTTGCGCAAGAGGGTCCATCGCGCGAAAACCATGAATCCTCCTTTCCTATCCATGCTTCCATGGTAAATGAACCGCTTTAGCGTCCGGCCTTCTCCTTCAGCAGAAGCTGTCGAGCATCTTCGTAATCCCAATGGTCCAGATCGATGGCGTACTGTACTTTGGACAGCAGCGTGCCTTGGCACAGTCGCCCTACCGTTGGAGGAGGTTGTGCTTCGCTCCGGAGACGATCCAGCAGTGTATCTATCACAAATGCCGGAAGGCACCCACGCTCATAAGGGTAGATAAAGCCGAAAAGAACGAGGCGACTCAAAAGTACACGCCAGTGCGAATCGAAGCGGTCGAGCAATCGGTTCCAATCCAGGTGCTCCCTGTAGGCGCGTAACAGATGGGCAATGTCTGCACCATCATAGCGCTCGCGCTCCATCACAAAAGCTTTTGACCAGATGGTCTCCTCCGGGGGACAAAGTTGGACCGGCAGACCGAAAACCCTGGCATCGAGGGCGTATTCAAACCAAGCATCATCCACTTCGGCGACGCAGTTACCGGAACTGAAAATCACGTCAATAAAGTCTTCCCCCGAGTAGGCTTTGGCGAGCCAGCATGGATCTGTAACCTCAGTTCGGTAGCCAGTAGCCGAGAAGACCTCGAGGACACGCTCACAATCCTTAGGTCGCGTAAAGATATCGAAGTCTTTTGTATGGCGCACAACGCCTGTATGGCAAGCCAAAGCATAAGCTCCACCGACGAGAAAGGGCACCTGTGCTCGCTGTAGCGCGCTGAGAGCCGCGCAGTAAAAGTTATAAAGCCGGGGCTCCAAATCGTCCTCGGCCGCAGGATGCAGTTGCATAACCAATCCTCTCTGCCTGACTAATGTAATGCCTCGTGCGTGCAAGCCGCGTCTCGCCATTATCTCCCATGCGAGAGCCTGGGCTGTCCTCCAAGAAATCTGTTAGCCAGACTCCTCTTTAGGGCCCGAGGGTGGCGTGACTGGAATGAGCTCGACGCGAAACGACGGTTGGTCGGGGAAGCTCCGACGTAATAGTGGTATTGCCACGTTATAGACGGGAACCTGTTGCTGCGTCCGCCCCTCAAGACTGCCGTGATGTGCGTGCCCATGGAAGACGGCTGTCACGGCATAGCGATTCGGGGGCTCCTCAAGTCGGCTGGAGCCCAGGAACGGGAAAATCTCCGGCGGCTCACCCTCAACTGTCGCTCGGATAGGAGAATAATGCAGCACCACAATACGCTGGGCAGTCTGCAGCCGCGAGATAGCTCTTTCGAGCTTCAGCGCCTCGTCGATGGCTTCATGGACGAAGCGCTTGATGCTCTCCTCACCCCAAGGTTCCAACGCTCGCTCCCCAAACCCTCCAGCGAAGCCCTTAGCACCGGCGAAACCGATGCCATGGATCTCACAACTATCGCCATCGAGAACTCTGACGTCCGCGTCGCTAAGAATAGATTGGACCTCCTGTGCTTGGCCGGACTCAAAGTCGTGATTGCCAAGTACCGCAACGACCGGGATCTTCAGGCTGCTGGTCAATTCCTTTGCCAGTACCTGGGCTTCTTCAGCCAGTCCATAGTCGGTGAGGTCTCCACAAAGCAAAAGGATGTCAGCCCCCTCATTAATCTGCTGGAACAACGATTGTAGGGCTCCCTGCGAAGTTTTCGTGCAATGCACATCGCCAATCGCCGCCACCCGCACCACCGGCTGTGCAGTGGCCATAGTCTCCTCCTATCTATCGATCCCCTTAAGACTGGCGGGCCGCCCGCTGACCACCCTCAATAAGATAATAGTGAGGAAGAGCTTATATTGGCCGGGCAGATGAGCGGTACAGTTGCCATCAGGTGCAGGTAGTGACAGCGTATTCGCCAGCCCCAGCCAATCGGCGGTCCAGCTAGAAAACAGATCATGCGCGAGCGCTACCATCTGAAAGATCAGCTAGTAAAATAGCCCCATGTTCATGCCTCGACGAATGTTAAGCGCAAGTTCTATGCCAGAATGACGCGGGGTTGTCTTTTCGAGGCGCGCGGCGTCAGCCGCCGCTGCAGCCTGAGATCAGATGGGGAGAGGTGCTCCCAAGGATGGGCGTGGAGCGTCGCTGGGGGAGTGGCCGCTGGCTAGTGATCCGTGGAGTTCTTCTGGGTCAATTGGCCACGGGAACGACACCTAGGATCGCAATAGCTAACGGGGAGAGTTCTTTGATGGGACTATCAAATTGAGACAGAACCTGGATGCCCTTTTTCATTCTGAGACACCGTCTCAAGCGCAGCTGACGAGCCAATGACGCACTCAGATTGGGCCTTGCGTCCGCATGCTGCCCGAGGTAACGGCGCTGGCTAAACGTCGGGCCTCGACCTTGAGCGGCGGGCAACACAAGAGAGTTGCCCTGGGGCGAGTGTTGATGAGTGGCACGCAGCTCCTACTGCTGGACGAGCCGTTCGAGAGTGATGACTATGCCAATAGAGCGTGTGTTGATTCAGGAGGCGACAGCCTTGACAGGCTCACGCGCCTCCGCCCCGGCATATACTTGCTCAGCGCCGTTCACCGCTGCCCCTGGAACCACCCTGTACCCCATCTTCGCGAGGACCGATTCAATGGCGTACAGTGTGTGCAGCACACAGCGCGGGGTCGCCGTGACACCCATGTGGCCGATGCGAATGGCCGTGTCGCGATACGGACTGAGGCCGGGGAGCGTGAAGATGCCGTGATCTTTTTGGAGATACTGCAGGAAATCGGCGGAGCGCATCCCCTCGGGCAATGGAATGCAGGTCACCGTGGGTGAGGCGAGCTCTGGCCTGGCCAACGGCTGAAGCCCCAAGGCCTTGATGCCTTCTCGGAAGGCACGGGCGTTCAAGAGGTGGCGTGCAAAGCGCGCCTCCAGTCCCTCCTCCAGGATCATGGTGAGCGCCTCGTGCAGGGCATAGAACAGATGCACGGCGGTAAATACTCCTTGCGGGCGTCGCATAGTGCGCCCGTCGACGGGTGGGTCGAGTGGTTGCCCTTTCCAGTTGAGAAGACCCCCGAAGATGTTACGGCATGGCTCCTGGCGCCCCTCCATGACATCCCAGGCGCGATCGCTCACAGCCACATAGGCATGCCCAATGGGAGCGGCGATAGCCTTGTGATTGCACGATACACAGAGATCAACCTCCCACGTATCGGTGGGAAGGTCGGCACCGCCGAGGGAGGAGATGGCATCGAGCAAAAAAAGCGCTCCGTGGTCGTGGGCCAGTTTGGCGACCTCCCCAGCGTTCATGTATACGGCTCCCGAGGAGGTTTCGTTGTGCACCATCGTCACCAGCTTATAGGTCCCTTGCGTGAGTTTGTCGCGGATGACTGCCGTATCCAGCTGTTCACCCCATGGGAACTGTACCTCTTCGGCCTGTCCCCCGACCCCATTGACCACCCGTGCTGCCAGATGGCCAAACGTTCCGCAGATGATGACCAGGGCTCGGTCGCCCGGTTCGATGACGCTGGTGATTGCAGACTCCACGCCACTGCGGCCAGAACCAGGGAGAGGCACCACCTGATTGTGCGTCTGATAGACCTCAGCCAGCATATCCAACGTTTGCTCATAGAATTCCTGGAATTCAGGGGTGACAGGACAGGCCGCTGGACGAATCATCGCCCGCAAGACGCGATCGGCGATGTCGTTAGGGCCTGGACACATTAAGATGTCATCAGTGTTCACTATGGCTCTCCTTGATGTGCTGCAGTGGGGATGGTGATCCTTGCTTTAGTGGTCACAAGTGATGCTGCCGGACCATCTCTTCGTCGAAGAGAATATTGCCAGTGAACGATTGCGGCGGTTGGCTGGCGATGAACACCGCCGCTTTGCCCATGGCCTCGGCCTTTTCGAACGGCTCTGGCGTCCCGCCAGGAGGCGTCATGCCAAACACGTTGCCCGGTGTCCGCACCCGGCCGACGGGCGAGAGGACGTTGGCACTAATGCCTTGCGCCTGGTACTCCACCGCCAGACCTTGGGTGAGCCGCTCAAGGGCTGCCTTAGTGGCCGCATACATAAAGGCGCGTACCGGTCGAACATCGGTGTAGGGACCAGGCCCCGGGAAGATGGCAGCGTTCGAGGAAATATTGATAATCCAGCCTTGGCCCTGCTGCAGCATCGTGGGCAGAACCGCCCGTATGCACAGGATAGGGCCTTTGATGTTGACGCGGTAATGCAAGTCGAGATGGCGGGTGGGCAAATCGAGGATGTCCCGCGGCACCAGGACGGCGGCGTTATTCACCAGGATGTCGATGCGTCCAAAGGTGTCGAGGGTGCGCTGCACCATGGCCGCGATTTGCTCTTCATCGGTGACATCGGTCTTGACCGCTAAGGCGCGTCGGCCGAGTGCCACCACCTCTTGTGCGGTTTCATGAATGGTTCCGGGGAGTCGCGGGTCGGGCTGGCTCTCCGAACGCGCGGCCACCACGATATCGGCGCCCTCCGCGGCAAGCGCCAGGGCAATGTCCTTGCCGATCCCACGTGAGCTGCCGGTCACAATCGCCACCTTTCCCGCAAGCGTCATCAATCACCTCTCTGGGAAAAATCATAAGGACTGTCACCACAGATGGACATAGCCATACACAGATGATGGGTGTGTATCTAAGTTCATCTATGGTGGCAATCCTGTCAGATTGCAGCAACTCCCTCGACCTCAATCAAGAAATCCGGATTGAACAGGCTCTTGACCACGATCAAGGTGCTGGCCGGTAGTTCTCCCTGGAACACCGCACTGCGCACCTCAGCCAACGCCGGGAAATCTTCGATGTTGGTGATATAGGTGGTGATTTTCATCAAGTCTTTGAAGTCACCACCAGCCGCCTGCAAGACTTGCCGGAGGTTCTGGAAGACCTGACGCGCTTGGGTGCGCATGTCCCCTTTGCCGACGACGTTCCCCTCGGTGTCCCGAGCCACTTGGCCTGAGATATACAGCAATTGCCCACCCTCCTGACGCGTCGCCATCTTGTAGTGAGCCACGGGTTTGGCCTCAGGAGTCGTGATGGCACTGAATGGCATGTTGGACCCCCCTTTATGCCACCGCCGCGATCAGTTCAATTTCTACGAGGAACTCCGGTCGCGCCAGACCCTGAATTTCGACCAGGGTGGAGGCCGGATAATTGCCGTTGTAGAAGGCGCGACGCACGGGCGTGCCCTGCTGTCGCCAGGTGTCAATGCTCAGCACCCAGGTGGTTTCCTTTACCGCGCTGCCAGGCGTGGCGCCGGCTGCACGCAGCACATGGCCGATGTTTTCATAGACCTTTTCGGCCTGACGCCGCAGGTCGCCCACCCCCGCCACCGAACCATCGGGGTTGTTCGCCACCTGACCGGCGAGATACATCAGGCGGCCGCCGTTCACGATCACCCCTTGATAAAAATCCCCACCGTGATCTTCGGCGTTGTATTTTTCCAGGAGGGGTTTTCCTTGCGGTGAGCCCTGGACATCGACCACCAACTCGACTTCGATGAGCATGGCCGGATCGGCAAGGCGCCGCACTACCAACCCTGTCGAAGCCGATCGACTGCTGCCGAAGAACTTGGCACGCTCCGCCCGACCATCAGCGTTATAGGCGTCGAGATCGGTCACATACGTCAGCTGTTTGATCCCATTCTCGAACTTCGCCCCTGCCCGTGCCAACACCGCTTGCAAACGCTCGAAGGCGCGATGCGTCTGGGGACCCACGCCTCCAAACACGAGGCTACCATCGGGATTGCGCCCTGTAAGCCCGGCGGTGAACAGCACTCTCGAAGGATTCACGCTGACCCCGGGCATATAGCCACGACCCCTCTCGACTGGACGCTCGGGTAAAATGTCTCGGCGGTCCATGGTCTCCTCCTTATAGAACAGTGCTGAGTAGTGAGTGCTCAGGACTGAGAGAGGCGACCCGGCGAGTCGCCCTCACAGCCAGGTAGCCTGCCGACCACTTATGGAACCAATAGCAGTTTCCCCGTGCTCTGGCGTCCTTCCAGGCGGCGATGCGCTTCGCCCGCGTCCTTCAAGGGGAAGGTCTGCTCGATGCGCAGTTTAAGCTGTCCGGCGCGAATCCAGCCGAGCACGTCGCCGGAACGCTGCAAGAGTTCCTCGCGCGTCAACGTATAATGCGCCAGGCTGGGACGTGTGATGAACAGTGAGCCCTTGGCGCCGAGCTGCGCCAGGTCGAATGGCGGCACCGGGCCACTGGATTGACCATAGAGCACCATGTAGCCCCGCGGCGCCAGATAATTGAGGCTTTTGTCGAAGGTCGTCTTGGCGACAGAATCATAGACGACTTGCAGCCCTTGTCCATCGGTAAGGCGCTTCACCTCAGCCTCAAAATCCTGCTGCGTGTAAAGGATAACCTCGTCCGCACCGACTTCTTTGGCCAACTTCGCCTTGTCCTCTGTTGATACCGTTCCGAAGACCCGCGCGCCGCGCTTCTTGGCCATCTGCACCAGCAATAGCCCCACGCCGCCAGCAGCGGCATGTACCAGAGCCGTGTCGCCGGATTTGAGTGGGTAGGTCGTATGGGCCAGATAATGCGCGGTCATCCCCTGCAGCATCGCGGCGGCTGCGTCTTGGGCGGTGAGGCCAGTGGGGATTTTGACCAGGCGAGCGGCTGGCACGACAGCATATTCGGCATAGGATCCCGCTGTGCCGCTATAGGCCACACGCTCCCCCATCTGGACGTCAGTGACGTTCGGTCCGACTGCCTCCACCACGCCGGCGCCCTCCTGACCCAACGTGAGGGGCAGCGGATTTTTGTACATGCCGCTGCGAATGTAGATATCGATGAAGTTGATGCCAACGGCCTCGATCTTTACCAAGGCCTCGCTCGCTTTGGGCGTTGGAGTGGCCACATCTTCATAGCGCAGGGCATCAACTCCACCTGGTGTATGCACACGAATGGCCTTCATCACTCCTCCTCCCTGACTTTTTCTCTCAGGCTGGTCGCTGCGCCAGCACATTCCAGCGCAAGCGTCTGCTGATCTGCCCGGCTTGGTCACGTGATTCATGAGGCTCCAAGCGCTTTTCCAGAAGCGTAAAGCCGTGCATCAGTGCATCGATCTCTTCGGCGATGACATAGTGGTGCAGCAGGGGCTCGCCGTCCTCTTCCTTGAGGTATGTCCGCGGCTCGACCTCCTGTCCGCTGTCAGGACTGATGTTGTCGACCGGAGGAAACGTCACATAGAAGAATCCACCCGGTTTGAGTTTGTCATGGACGTGCTGGATGGCCTGCTGGAGTGCCGCCGCCGTGGTGTGATAGATCACCTGTACGGTCAGCACCCAGTCGAACCATTGATCAGGATAGGGGATGGCGAACATATCCGCCACCTGCACCGTCGCCTGCCGTTGGTGCTGGGCGAGTTCCTTTTGGCAGCGCTCGACCCCAGCCGGAGAGAGATCGAGGCCGTGCATCTCAAACCCCTGGCTGCTCAGGTAGACCAGATGGCGACCCACGCCGCAGCCAAGATCGAGCACTCTCCGGACCTGGTGGTCTTGCATGAACTGGTTGAGACGGACCACATCGGGGTCAGGATCGAGCCAGTTGCGAGACACATAGGCCTCATCCCGCCAGTATTTATCCCACCGTGCCATGGCGAACTCCTCCTGGGCTGCGCGCCGTTTCCTGTGCATCTTGCCCGCATCGGGCAAGCCACCCTAGCATGCTGCATAAGCGATGTCAAAGGGATTCCGTGCGTCGTCAGCTGGACCTGATGATACCCCTCTATAGGGCTGCACCTGGAGGCATCAGCGTTCCTCCGTTTGAATTCATCTCCCACCAATCAAGCGCCTGTACGGCATAACGATCGGTACGGCGTTGATATATACTCTGCGAGCCTCTTCCTGCGCCGCGTCTGTTGCTATGATCAGCCCGCCCTTTTTAGCGCTCTAGTCTAACTCCAAGAAATTACCAACGAAAATCTGATTGACAGGTATGCCAAACAGGCATCTCGTCATTCAAGAGCATAGGCAGGATTCTAGAAATCTGTTGTATCATGGTGGACTATGGAGGCAACGTGGCACGTTCATGGCGTGAGGGTTGTCATCACCTTTACGTCAGATGAACACTCTTCTGCCTTCCGTGTTGGGTGAAATCATGTCTTACATCAACCGTTTCTCCGATAATAGTCGCAAACCAAAACTTCTTGATCAGGTGCGCCTGGCCATTCGCACCAGGCACTAAAGCATCAGAACTGAAGAAGCCTACGTGCAGTGGATCAGGCGCTTCATCCTGTTTCATCACAAGCGTCACCCAAGGGAGATGGGGGCCGACGAAGTCAGTCAGTTTTTATCGGATCTTGCTGTAAAGCGTCATGTCGCTGCTTCCACCCAAAATCAGGCCTTAAGTGCCATCTTATTTCTGTACCAGGAAGTGCTCAAGCAAGACATTGGATGGATTGATGATGTCGTACGAGCGAAGAAGGCTAAAAGCTGCCTGTCGTCTTGACTCGGGAAGAAGTCAAGGCTGTGGTGAGCATGTTATCGGGCAGCAAGTGGGTCATGGCAAATCTACTGTACGGTTCTGGACTGCGACTAATGGAGTGCATCCGCTTACGTGTAAAGGACGTCGACTTCTCGTACAATCACATTGTGGTCAGAGACGGGAAGGGGGATAAGGACCTGGTGACGATGCTTCCCCTCAACGTGAAGAACTCACTGCACCGGCATTTACAGGAGGTCAACACGCTTCATGAACGCGACCTGACGGAGGGGTTTGGGAGCGTGTACTTACCCGTGGACGCAGGGGCTGGGAAACCCGTGGTCCTGCTCCCCGGCTGGTCCCAGACCGTGGCCGAGTTCAAGTATCAATTCGCTGGGTTACACGACAGCTACCGGCTGATCGCCCTCAATATGCGCGGCCACGGGGACTCAGACAAGCCCGAGTTCGGGTACACAATCGCGCGGCTGTCCAAAGACCTGCACGAGGTGCTCGTGGCGCTCGATCTGCACGAGGTCGCCCTGCTCGGGCATTCGATGGGGTGCGCCATCATTTGGAGCTATTGGGAGCTCTTTGGGGCCGAGCGGCTTGCCAAGTTCATCCTCGTGGACTGCGCGCCCTGCCTGACCGCCAACCCGGCCTGGTCATCGGCGGAACGAGAGGCCGCGGGCGCAGTCCTGACAGCCGATGCCCTGTATGCTACCTGCAATGCCTTAGCGGGTCCCGACGGGGTGGACACCACCAAAAGTCTCCTCAGCAGCACCGTCACCCGCGCCATGTCCGAGGCGGACCAGGCCTGGCTCCTGGAGCAGAACTTGCAGTTTCCCCGGCGCCACGCGGCGATGCTCCTCGCCCAGTTGGCGACGCAGGACTGGCGCGACGTCATCCCCCGTATTACCCTCCCTACCCTTATTGTGGGTGGGCAGGTCGGCCTCGTGCCGTGGCAGTCGCAGGCCTGGATCCAGGCGCACATCCCCGGATCTAGGCTGGAGATATTCGAGGAGCACGAAGGGGGCAACCACCATATGTTCATCGAGGGCGCCGCGAAGTTTAATCGCCTCCTGCGCGAGTTTCTGGGCTAGCCTCCCACGCCGGTGGAGGAACGAGGAGAGGTGCCAGGCAGAGCGGTTGTGCTGGGGTCAGGAAGCGGGACGAGGACTTCTACCCATACCCAGGCCGAACAAGGGCCTGGAGCTGACTGCTTCCAACGTCCGCTCCTCCGTCGCTCCCGCTTTCAGCAGCAGCTCAGGCCTGGCGTTAGTGCACCAAGCGAAGCTTGGCGCTTCTGGCAGGGTGAAAGTCCCTGCGGAGTCAGGCCTCACCAGCCACGCATGCCGCGTGTGGCCACGGTGAAGGCGGGGAAGGAAGTCGAACGACCCCGGTGAAGCGGACCCAGGGAACCCCGGAGACCGCCGGGGAGACCGCACGCCCCAACGCGTGAGACCGCCCCGTGAGCGCGCAGCAGGCCGAGGGCGAGGGTATGAACGCCCCAGCAGCCGACCCAGAGGGCTCGCGTGGGTGCGAGCCCTCTGGGTCGGCCGGGGTCCACGACGCGCGTGGTAGGCGTGGAGAGACGCGTCAAGCACGTGGGAGGCCTGAGAGGGTCCGGGGCGATCCAGGCCGAGGCGCGGGACGCGCGCGCCAGGCAGACGGCTCAGGCGCCACAGACGGGGAACCCCCGACCCAGACGTCGGCCGGAGCCGCAACGGCGTGGAGCGCGCGGCAGCCCGAGCGCGCCGGGAGGCGGACCTCAGCGACACCGGGCAGCCGACGGCCTCTAGGGAGTCAGATCCACCCAGAGGACGCGGAGGACGGGCGCGCCGGCCACACGGGGCAGGGGCGGACAGGCAGACGGCGCCGGCACAGGCAACCGGGACCGGGCATGACGGCTCGGAGACCCCAGGCACACCGCCCGGCAGGGTCGAGCCGAGCAGGCCACACGCCACGCGCAGGATCGGTGGCGCCACCTCGCTGGGAGGCTCCACGCGGCATGGCGGACGGACGGCGGGCGTGATCTCCGCCACGAGGCCGCCGACGGCGGCGATGCGGTGCGCGCGCCAGCGGACGCGTCGCACCGGGGCGCGCACCGCAGGCCACGGGTGGCGCGCCGGCAGCGGACGCGTGACCGCGCCAACCTGGTCCGACGGCACGCGATCCCCACCGAGCATGGCCAGCGGAGACCGGTGGGGATCCCGGCCGTCGCGGATACACGGCGGCCGCGGGCGGTCACGCGCCGCCTCCCCGCCAGCGACGCGCCGGAGTGCCGGCGGTGTCGTGAGGGGGAGCGGCCACCCAGGGGCGCGGTGGACGCGGTGGACCACCGGACGATCACGCGCCACTGTGGGCGAGACCACGGGGTGGGAGACGCGGAGAGCCCAGGCGTCTGCGACCACAGCCATCACGCGGGGATGCGCCGGATGCTGGCGGAGCGCCGCGATGACCAGGCGCGGCGAGGGTGGATCCAGACGGGGCGCCACGCCGGGGGGCTGGACACCGACGGCCAGGGGCGACATGCGGGGACGGGGACCCCACCAGGGGGGATCCGCGCCCCGAGCCGCGCGCCTGGGGACCGGCCCGAGGCCCGAGATGGGTGGTGCGCGCCGGGGGGCACGCGCCGCGGTCGAGGCGAGGCCGGCCGGCTCCGAGACGCCGACGATGGGGTGTGGGCCAGTGAGCAGCCGGCAAACGCCGACCGCTTCGGCAAGGCGCTCGGCCAGCGGCGAGGAACATTCGGCCGGGCGCGGTCGGCGGCGCAGACGCGCGTGCGCTCGTTGAGTCGGCACCCACCGGGAGCACAGACCCGCGTCGCGTGTGTGGGGTGCGCGTGTCGCGGGGGGAAGGCTCGGGCGGGGCACGACCCTCGCCACCGCCGGACCGCGCGGACGACGCGACGGCACGCCCTGAAGCGCGTCACCCCAGGGGGGCACGACGAACCGACAGCAGCGTCGGGGCGTGCGGTGTGCGCGGCTCCAGGCCAAGCGCCGGGGGTACGACCACGACTCCGGGGTCCCCGGCCACGTGGCCCGCCGCACACCGTGCTGCTGCAGCGCCATGGGGATCCGGCAGCAGTGGCGCCATCGGCGTCGCCACCGGCGCCGTGACACCTGGGCGGGCTCCACAGCGCGGCGCGCGCGCGTTCAGGTCGAGCGACCACGGCTGGTGGGGCGACCCCAGACCAGGTGGGCCGCGTCCAGGGGGGAGGCCGGATGGCGGACGCGAGGATGCCTGAAGAGCCCGGGGCGAGCACACCGCACGCCGGGATCTGTGCGGGGGCCGTCGGGTCACTGGCGGTCCTACCGCGATGGCCGCTAAGAACCCATTATCCCAGCGAATCTTTATATACCGTATGGAGGTATAGTGACAGATGGCAAGTGCTTTTATCAGCTACGGTAGGGAAAACCAAGCTCATGAAGATTGGGTTCGTGCCCTCGCTGAAGATCTAGTCCGTGCGGGAGTGGAGGTTCTGCTTGATCAGTGGGATTTACGTCCCGGTGATGATATTGCCCAGTTTATGGATGAAGGATTAGATCGTGCTCAATACGTTTTGCTCGTTTGCACTCGTGAATATGCGTCGAAATTTGATAATCGAAAAGGCGGAGTGGCACACGAATCGGACTTGATGTTAGGTGAAATGCTCACCCTACCCCATAGAAGGGGAAGATTGCTCCCGGTTCTCCGTTCCGGCGCAGCCTCGACATCAATACCGCGATATTTGAGGAGTAAACTCTACATCGATTTCACCAACGATGACGAATACCGGAGTTCCTTAGAACAGCTGGTAAGAAGGCTATTCAATGCCCCCAAGTATGTTCGTCCCCAACTTGGATCTCTGCCGATTGATTTACATCCTCTAAATAAGACTGATGTACGGCTTGTCCCAAGAGCCTGGATACTTGTTGCTGGTACGGGGAGACCGCAAGAGGTTAGTGAGCAGGTTCACCATACATCCGAGGCTTTAGGGGAAGCTTTAGCTTCGAATGGGTTCGGTCTAGTGACAGGGGGATGGCCTGGTGTTGATGAAATTGTGTCACACGCCTTTGCGAAGAGAGCTATTGTGCGTGGCTGTGCACTTGAGAATTTTTTGACTCAAGTTGTTGTAAGCGACATGCCCGCATTCCCTGCAGGAAATCTAGTGTTAGTTGAGTGCGGGGAAGAAGAGTGGATTGAAGGTGTCAAGAGGGCAGATGGAATTGTTTTGATAGGTGGTATTGGGGGAACCTGGACCACAGGAAAATATGGGCTTAAATACAACAAAGCTGTATTTCCACTTGCAGATACAGATGGAGATGCCAAGAGATTCTATTTGCATATGCTGAGACACTGGAGAGATGATTTCTTCTCTAGAATTGACCGTAATAGATTTCAGGTAGTCGCGAGGGAGGCTCCTGGTGTTATAAAAGATCTCACTGCCGTTCTGGAATTGATATAGCCATATGAACAAAACGGCCTAACATCGTATGGAGCGGACACGGGCAAAAACAGCCGCGCCGCTGATGCGTAATCGTTAGGCCGTTTCTGGTGCCAACATCGCATACTTCCTAGGAGGACGTATGGTATCTTCGTTGAAGACCCCGGTCTGGATATTCACCGCCCTTACTAGAGATCGCGGCACAGCGAAGGAGGCGGCTATTCGTGCCATTGACGCCACGACTACGGACGCTGACAGAGCCACTCTCAGGACCCTCCTGCTTCAAGCGTTGACTAGAGAGTATGTTGCGCCTGCCCCTGGCCAGTGGGACGATTTAAAGGCAAGCGACACCAGATGCTGGATTCTTTCTGCACTCGGTCGCGTCGCCGATCGCGACGATCAATGTAACCGCGAGGTCCGACGCCACCTTGATACAAACCTTGAACCGTACGACTGGGCTCGTTACTGGACCCTTGAGGGTCTAGTCGCTGGCAGATCGTCAGACCTCGAGGCGCTGGCGCGGCAGATTGTCGTCGCTGGTGAAGCACCGCTGGTTCTGAGTCTCGCGTATGCCATCCTCGCGTCCAGAGGAGACCCGGAATGCCTCGAGGTAGTTCAGGACAGACTGACGAAGGGTTCCAGTGACACTTGGGCAATGCTTAGAGCGTTACGCGTCGTGCCGGTCCTAAACCCAACAGTTATTCATTCCGTTTGCACGATTGTTGACACAGGTGCCTACTCCGACCTCACATTCGACGCAATTGTCGCATTAGGTCGGGTCCCCGCTGATTCCCAGCATGCGGATACGGCCGCCCAGATACTCGCAAACTATCTGGTGAAGTACCGGTGGCCAATGTACGACTCCATGCGTACGAGAGCGCTAGTCGAGCTGGGCAATCTTCGCGTTACCCGCATCGCTGCGGTCTTGATCGAAGAGCTGTTTGACGACAGCCCAGGTATCGTCTCCGCAGCATCGCGGTCACTTGAAGCAGTTCTTGGCGTGCGCACAGCGACAGCGCGCATCGTGGAAGCCGCCGTGACAGCCGACGCGGATACCCAGGCGAAGCTCGCTGCGGCCCTACGCTATATGGATCGGGCCTCAGTGGTGGAGGAACTCGAAACGACCATGCTAACTGGACCCGAAGCTCAGCAAGCAGCAGCGCGTAACTTGCTGAGCGAGGTCGGTGGGGCACAGGCGTTCCAACGCCTCAAGGCAAGGACCACGGCCGTGACTCAATACATGGGCGTCCTAGAGGAGGCCGAAACGAAGATCCGAAAGCTGTTTGAGGATTCCATCATCGAAGCCCGGCATGGGTTCAAGATCGCCGCGTCGATGGACATCGTCGTATTTGGGATCGGGATATTCCTGGTGCTTGCGAGTGCAGTTTCCCTTCTGCTGGCCGGAGGAACTCTTGACTCATGGGCCGGCGTTGGTATCACGGGCGGCACCGGTCTGCTTGGCGTCGTGTACGGCCTCCTAATCGCCAATCCCCGCCGACAGGTGAGGGAGTCTGTTGATCATCTGATGAATCTAAAGGTCGTCTTCTTAGCGTACCTGCGCCAACTCCACCCAACTGACCAGGCGTACACGCGCCGCCTTCTGGACGATAGAGACTTCTCAGCAAACGAGGTTTCGTCCTTCATGGACATGGTTGGTCGTAGTATGACAAAGGCGCTATCGGAGCTTTCGCCGCAGTCAAGAGGCGGCGGCGCTAAAATCTCTAAAGTGCCCCAACCGTCCTCTTCACCGGAGGCAAACGTCCTAACAACGCGCTAACCGGACGCATAAACAGCGGCGCTGCGCTTGCTATTTGTGCGCCGGTTAGCGCGGGCGTTAGGCCTCATACAGGGTGACCAACATGGATGAGCATGTCAGAAAGACCATCGCGACCTATGACGTCATCGCCCCGCATTACCGGGTCACGGCGATACCCGAACTGCGGGCCTGGGAAGAGTCCTCGATGCGACTGTTCGCGAGGTATCTGCAGGGGTCCAGAGTCCTCGTGCCTGGGGGTTGCGATGGCCGAGATTCACGCTATTTGTCCTCTCTGGGGCTCGACGTGTGGTCGTTCGACCTGTCCGACGGGATGCTGGCAGAAGTGCGCAAGCTCGATGCGCGCGGGCGATACGTCAAGCTCGACCTCCGTGACGTCGCCTCCCTGGGTCAGACCTTCGATGGCGTGTTTGCCAGCGGCTGCCTGTACCACTTGCGTCGAGGCGAATTCGCGACATTCGTGCACGATATCTATGCCCTGTTGGAGCCAGGTGGTGTGTTCTACCTCAACATGAAAATTGGCACGGGTGAGGAGTATCGGGCGGTGCCCGGTGACCGGTACCCCGGAGGTGCGCACGCGCGCCACCTCTTACAGGGAGACCGCTACTATGTGTACTACCATCGGCATGAGCTGGCCCAGCACTTCCGGCAATATCAGTGGTTGCACGAGCGTGATCTCCAGCATGCGGAGGAAGTCGTCGAGGTATGGTTGCGTAAGAGTCCCGAGGCCTAGCCGGGCGTCAGGCTCTCACCCTGGGCACCAGTGAGGGAGTGATGAACTTCCTGGAAGACCTTCTGCGGCAGGCGGGCGCGTTGTTACTCGCGACACAAGCCGAACGCCCGGAGGTCGAATTCAAAATCCGGCACAGCGACCTCGTGACGGCGGCGGACCGCGCGGCGGACGCCCTGCTTGTCCGCGCCATCATCACTGCCTATCCCCGCGACGGGATCGTGAGTGAGGAATCGGGGTTCCGTGCGAGCACGTCCGGCCGCACCTGGGTGATCGATCCGCTGGATGGCACGGCCAACTTCGCCGCCGGGCTGCCCGATTTTGGAGTGATCATCGGCCTCCTCCGGCAGGCCGAACCGATCGTCGGGGGAATGTACCTCCCGGCCAGCGATGTGTTGTACCTGGCGGAACACGGGAGTGGCGCCACGCGCAATGGCGCACGCCTTGCCGTGACCGAGGCGACGGAGCTGCGTGACGTGCTCATCGATCACTCGTTCCACTTCCGCGACGACTCAGACCGGATCGATCGGGAGATGCGCATCTTTCGTGCGGTATGGCCCCGTGTGCGAGGTGTGCGGTCGTCTGGGTGTCTGCGGTACCTAGCGCAGCTTACGGAGGGCCAGCTCGGCGCTTTCATCGCGCACGAGCTTGGGCTCTGGGACCTGGCAGGGCCGTACGTGGTGCTCACGGAGGCCGGCGCGCGGGTGACGGATCTCCACGGCCAGGCCCTGGATCTGTCTGCTGATGGGCACACCTGGAGTCGAAGCCTTCGGGCGGTCGGCGCCAATCCGGAGCTGCATCAGCAGCTCATCGCCATCATCAGGAGCGCGGAAGCTGAGGCCTAACCAGGGCATCGAGCCGACGCGGTGAACCGCGCGGCTCATGCCCGAGCGTTGGGCGTCAAAGGAGATATGTCCATGAATACGCATGTTCGTACAGTCGGGTTCGTTGAGGCGGTTCGCCCACACGCGGAAGATGACTTTTGGGGTGGAGAAGAGGCGTGCATCAGCCTCACAGCTGATTTCACGCCCGATGCGCTGCAAGGCGTGTCAGACTTCTCGCACGTCGAGGTGATATTTCTGTTTCATGAAGTTGAGGATGCCAAGATCGTTTTGGGCGCTCGTCACCCAAGGAATAACACCGCATGGCCCGCTGTTGGCATCTTTGCGCAACGTGGAAAGAACCGTCCCAACCGGATCGGCAGCGCGATCTGCCGTGTCCTTCGGGTAGAAGGAACAAGGTTGTTCGTCGCCGAGCTCGACGCCATCAACGGCACGCCAGTCATCGACATCAAGCCGGTCATGTCCGAGTTCCTGCCACGCCAAGCGGTTCGACAACCGGATTGGTCCCGTGAACTCATACGAGAGTACTAGTCTCACAAGCAATAGTTCACCGGTGACGCCCAACCTTTCCATCGAGCGGACGGCCTCCGGGCTATGCCCTCCAGCCGCCGCTCATGTCAAACGTTCTCCCGGACGCTTCGCGTCCGGGAGAACACGGCAGCTAAGCCGTGAGCTCTTTCCCGCCGCTACGCGCCGGGAGAACCAGGATCTCAAGACCGATGCCCCTTCGGGGCACGGCTTAGCTGCCGCATTAGGCCTCGCGAGCCCAAGCGGCGGTCGAGCATAGCTCACTTCCAGATGCAGCAGGAGCATACAACTCGGATGGCCCTACGGAATGTTTTCTACGCCTGGCAGACGGACAGCGACGAGAGCCTCAACCGGTCCTTCATTGAGGATTGCCTCCAGCGGGCGATTAGGACACTGAACCGGGAGAACCTGTCCGACTTGGTGATCGACCAGGACACAAAGAATGTCCCCGGGATGCCGGACATCGGCCATACCATCTTGGAGAAGATCGCGAAATTTGTGGTCGTCGTCGCCGACTTGACCCTCATCAACCCCGCCGCAGTGAGGCGTCCTGACGAGCGACCAGTGTCCAAGCCGAATGTCCTCTTCGCACTTGGCGACGCTTTTGGGACGCTCGGCCCCCAGGCGATGGTGGGCATGTTCAACACGACCTCCGGGGAGGTCGAAGAACTCCCATTCGACCTGCGCCCCAAGCGACTAATGACCTACCGGCTGGCGGCCGGCGACAACCAGGCTGAGGTCCGGGCGAAGTTGGTCGATGCCTTGGCGGCTGCGATCAAGCACTGTCTAGGGGACACAGAGGACGACCAAATCCGTCGGAACTCTCGGATTCATCGAGTGTTGTCCGAGCTTTGGCTGTTTGGGACAGCGATTGAGGAGTGGTACGGGATCAAGAACCTGGCCGAGGTAATCCAGAATCACCTGACCGACGCCCTGGAACTTCCCGACTTAATGGGCCAGAACTCCTACTCAGACGATGCTTTGGGCAGGGTGTATTATATTATCAGCTCTCTAGAAAATGCGACGACGCTCGTGCTCAACGAGGCGAACTGGTCAGAGCTCAAAGGGCACATCTCGTCCGCTATGCGTACCATCTTCCTGATCACTCACTTTCATGGGTTCAAGATCGGCCCAGGTTATCACGACGAGTTGGTCAGGAGAGCCGCAGCGATGCCAGCGGAATTGGATGGGCACCTCGAAAAGCTACAGAATGACCAATTCCAGAGGCGTGACCTGGAGAAACTCGCACACGAGTTGCGTACGATGGCTTTCAAGTCCCTCGTCCCGCAGCACCCGCCGTTCACTGCCGGACTGAAGGAAATCAGCCTGGACTTGCGTCGGCACGTCCTACGGTGGGCCAAGAACACACCGAGGAAGGACGAGGCGATTGGTGCCGTTCAGGACATCCGCGAACGGCTTGCGCAACTGATCGACAAGTACGGCTCCCCGTAACATCTTAAACATTAGGGATACGTTAGGGATACGCGGAATTGGGGTCAGGAATTGGGGTCAGGTCTTGCACGACCACAATCCGGGCCTAACAATCCAGTGGAGTGCGCCATGAAGCGCGATCTTGGAATGGACGAAGGAGTCGTATCTCGGTCGTCCCGTGTGGGTGTCCAGGCACCCCATGAGTCGTTGGGGCTTAGCCTCGCAGACCGCTCGGCGAGGTGAGCAGCATGCCCCTGACAGGTGCGGTGCGCAGGAGGCAAGCCGGCAAGAGGCCGGGCTTGGCGGAGTCGTCCTCTGGTGAATCGACCTGAAGCGGGTGTCATCCGACGGGGCAGTGGTCCCCTGTCCTCCCTTGTCTCAGAGGACAGCCACCGCATTGTGCGAAGGAAGCCGTACCCCCGAAGCTCCACGGCGGGGGAAAAGGCAGCTGCAGGTCCACCTGTGTGACCCTGCAGCGCGGTGGGGAGCCGCAGTACGTGGCAGGGATGGTCGGTAACCGCCACCGACCGGACGACGCAGGAGTCCAAGATCGGGAACATGGGCAGCTCCCGAAGGGATGTGAAGGCGAGCGGAGCGCCAAGGCCCTCAGGCCTAGGAAGCCATTCGCGGGAGCCGCGGTGGCGCCATAGGACTCAGAGGTTGGGAACGCCAGCCACCGGGGGAAGGGCGCCAGGGAGTCGACGTTCAAGAGGACTCACGATCCGCCACAGTGCGGGGCATCCCGTGCGAACCGTATGGGGCAGGTGGGGAACGGGAAGCTGATGACCCAGGCTGGACCGCAAGCAGCCATGGGGAAGGCGGACTCCTGGAGAGCCGTGTGCGGTTCACGCCGCATGCCCGGTTCGGTGGGGGGCATGGTGGAGGCGGGCCTCAAGGTACCGCGCCCTGTCCCTACCCAACGCGGACGGCCCACAGCTCAGGTCTTTTGGAGGTGCGTGGCGCTGCTGCCTGTGGGCCGTCAGCTCACCGAGAGCGTTAGATGGTACACTCCGAGGAAGACGATGAACCGGTTCATGCTGATTCCTGAAGTCCATTTGCTGCTGCTAAGAGAGAGCAAAATCCTACTGCTGCGGCAGTATCAAACCGGCTATGAGAACGGAAACTATAGCGTGGTGGCAGACCATGTGGACGGCAATGAGCCTGCGACTGTGGCCGTGGCGAGAGAAACCTACGAAGAAGCCGGTATCGTCTTGACCCGGCCGACCTTGTGCTCGCCCATCTCATGCACAGAAAAGCTCACGATGAAAGAATGTCGTTGTTCTCCAGAGCCAAGCAGTGGCACGGAGAGCCGGCCAACAAAGAGCAGAAAAGTGTGACGATTTACGCTGGTTTGCACACGATGCGCTCCCACCGAACATGGTAGGCTATGTGGTCTATGCACTCTCACAGTTTTTGCAATGACGCCATTACCGACAGCAAAACCGCCCCACTACGGGTTGGCGTCACCGGGGTCGCGCTGGCCTACAGTGGCTTTCAGGCTTTGAACGATTATGTGGGCACCAAGGACCTCTTTGGGCGGGCCTTGCGGATGACCAAGGTGAATGTGGTCGATGCCCTGGCGACTGCGGCGGTCTTGGTGATGGGCGAGGGCAGTGAGCAGACGCCGCTGGCAGTGGTGGAGGAGCTGCCTTTTGTCACGTTTCAAGAGCGCGAACCCTCGCCGGCAGAGGTGCAGCAACTCCGAATCGCGGTGGAAGACGACATCTATGGGCCACTGCTGACGAGTGTCCAGTGGCACAAAGGGCAGCGATAATCGCCGTCACACACCCGCCCAACCAAGGCGTGCAGGTGGCTTCCGCCACACTTCCCGCGAGGTATGATAAGGCTCGATGATGACCTTTGAGGAGATTCTGGATCAAGCGATTGCCATGCTGCAGCGTCGAGGCCGCCTGACCTATCGCGCCCTCAAACGACAGTTCAACCTGGACGACGCGTTTTTTGAGGATCTCAAGGAGGAACTCATCTACGGCCAACAACTGGCTGCGGATGAAGAGGGCAAAGTCCTGGTCTGGATCGGTGGCACCGAAAGAGCGTCCGCTGCAACGTCACCCGCGGCCTTCTCACCGGCCACAGCGCCGCAGCGTGCACCCTTATCGTATACCCCGCCGTATCTCACCGAAAAAATCCTCGACGCCCGCCATCGCCTGGAAGGAGAACGGAAGCAGGTCACGATCCTGTTCGCCGACATTAAAGACTCCACCGAGTTGATCAGGGATCTCGATCCAGAGGCCGCTCAGCAGCTCCTCGACCCGGCCCTGCGGCGCATGATGGACGCTGTCCACCGCTACGAGGGCACGGTGAACCAGGTGCTGGGCGATGGCATCATGGCCCTTTTTGGTGCACCCATTGCCCACGAAGATCACGCCCTGCGGGCCTGTTACGCCAGTCTGGCCATGCAGGCCGCCATGCGCGAATATACCGAGGAGGTGCGCCGCGCCCACGGCATCGAGCTGCGCATTCGGGTTGGTCTCAACGCGGGCGAAGTGGTGGTGCGAACGATCGGCAACGACCTGCATATGGATTACTCCGCCGTCGGGCAGACGACCCATCTAGCATCACGCATGGAGCAGTTAGCCAGCCCAGGCAGCATCCGGCTGACGGCGGCGACACTCAGGCTGGTCGAGGGCATGGTGCGAGTTAATGACCTAGGTCTGATCCCAGTCAAGGGCTTATCTGAAGCCGTGGAGGTCTTCGAACTGGTGGGGGCAAGTGCCGTGCGCCAGCGCTTGCAGGCGGCGGTGGCACGCGGCCTTACACGCTTTGTCGGACGGGAGATGGAGATCGACACGTTGGCGCTAGCGCTGGCGCGGGCCAGCACCGGGCGCGGCCAGGTGGTGGCCACGGTGGGTGAGGCCGGTGTGGGGAAATCCCGCTTGCTGTACGAGTTCGTCCACTCCCATCGCACCCAGGGCTGGCTGGTGTTAGAAGCGGCTTCGGTGTCGTACGGCAAAGCCACCCCCTACTTCCCGATCGTGGACCTGCTCAAGCGCTATGTCCACGTCGAGGATGGGGACGAGCCGCGCACCGTCCGGGCCAAAGTCACTGGGCACCTCCTGACCCTGGACGAGGCCCTGCAGGATACCATCCCGGCATTGCTGGCGCTGCTGGACGCCCTGCCCGCCTACAGCCCATTCCTACGGCTCGATCCGACGCAGCGGCGGCAACGTACGCTCACCGCGCTCAAGCACGTGCTGCTGCGTGAAAGCCAGATGCAGCCGCTGCTGCTGGTCTTTGAAGACTTGCATTGGATTGACGCCGAGACTCAGGCATTGCTGGATAGCCTGGTGGACAGTCTACCCACGGTGCAGCTGTTGCTCCTGGTAAACTATCGACCGGAGTACCAACATGTCTGGGGTCACAAGATCTACTACACGCCACTGCGCTTGGACCCGCTGCCGCCCACGAGCGCTGAGGCACTCCTGCAGGCCATCATCGGCGACGACGCCAGTCTGGCACCCCTCACGCCGCTCCTGATCGAGCGCACCGAGGGCAATCCCTTTTTTCTGGAGGAGAGCGTACGCACCCTGGTGGAGACCGGTGTGCTGGCCGGGGAGCCGGGGGCCTATCGTCTCGTCAAATCCCATGACAGCCTGCAGGTGCCAGCCACCGTGCAGGCGGTGCTGGGCGCGCGCATCGACCGCCTGCCAGCTGAGGAAAAGCGTCTCCTCCAGACGGCTGCGGTCATCGGCACCGAGGTACCCCTGCCCTTGCTGCAGGACATCGCCGAATTGTCCGAGGTGGCGTTACACCGTGGTCTGGCGCACCTACAGGCAGCTGAATTCCTCTATGAAACGCGGCTCTTCCCGGAGCATGAATACACCTTCAAGCACGCCCTCACGTACGAGGTTGCCTATGGCAGTTTGCTCCAAGAGCGGCGACGGCTGCTGCATGCCCGCATCGTTGAGGCCCTCGAGGCGCTGGCTGGGGATCGCATGGCCGAGCAGGTCGAACGTCTGGCCCACCATGCCCTGCGCGGGGAGGTGTGGGACAAGGCTCTGGAATATTGCCGGCAGGCCGGGGAGAAGGCGATGACGCGGTCGGCCTACCACGAGGCCGTAGGGTATTTCGAGCAGGCGTTAAGACCCCTGCAGCATCTCCCAGAGAGGCGGGACACGCGCGAGCAGGCCATTGACCTCCGGCTTGCCCTGCGCTCGGCGCTTCTACCCTCGAATGACTCCAGGCGTATCCTGGCCTATCTATGCGAGGCCGAGGTCCTCGCCGCGGCCATCGACGATCATCGTCGGCTGGGACACATTTCCGGTTATTTGTCCGTGCAATTCCGCAATACGGGAGCGTATGACCAAGCTATCGCCGCTGGCCAGCGCGCCCTGGCGCTCGCGGCCTCGGGCGGAGACACCGTTGGGCAGGCCCTGGCAAACCTCTACCTTGGTGCAGCTCACTGGGCTCAGGGTGATTATCGGGAGGGGATCGATTGCCTCAGGCAGACCATCGCATCTCTTCCTAGTGAACAGCGCCGTGAGCGTCATGGTCAAGCCACTCTGCCTTCGGTGCAATCCCTGGCCTTCCTCACCATGTGTCACGCCGAACTCGGCATGTTCGCTGAGGGCCGTGCGTTTGGGGAAGAAGGACTGCAGATTTCTGAAACAATTGCGCATCCGAGCAGCCTTATGTGGGCCTCTTACGGGTTCGGTCTGTTGTCCCTCTGCCAAGGTGACCTGCACACGGCCATCCCTGTGCTCGAACGGGCCATAAGCATCTGTTGGGAAGCGGACCTTCGTGTCTTCATCCCGAGGATGGCTGCGGCCATAGGTGCAGCCTATACCCTGGCTGGACGCATCGCCGACGCTGTGCCGCTGCTGACGCAGGCGATGGAACAAACCATGGCACCAGACATGGCAGGCTTTCAGGCGCTGTGTCGTCTCCCGCTGGGTGCAGCCCATTTACTCGCTGGCCGTCTGGAGGATGCGCACGCCATCGCCGATGGCGTGCTGGCGCTCGCCCGTGAGCACCAAGAACGGGGCAATGAGGCGTACGCTAGGCGTCTCCTCGGTGAGATCGCCGCGCATCGCGATCCCCCGGAGAGCACGCTGGCCGAAGCCCACTACCAACAAGCCCTTGCTCTAGCCGAGGAACTCGGCATGCGTCCACTCGTGGCCCACTGCCATCTCGGCCTCGGCAAGCTCTGTCTCATGACAGGTCAGCTAGAGCAGGCCAGCGTCGCGATCACCACCGCCATCGACTTGTACCGCACCATGGAGATGAGGTTCTGGCTACCCCAGGCAGAAAGCGCGCTGGTACAGAGGGGCGTATGCTAACACACCTTCGAGCCAGTTGGGATGAAGGAGAGATGCGTGGCAAGAATTGCAGCAGTGACACGCTCTCAACTGGCCTTGTCGCGGCGTGGCTGCGCCAACAGCTTGTCGAGATATTGGGCGAATTCCGGCGCCTCTAAATCGAACGGCCCCAGGCCGCGCGCCACGATTTCGCCCTGGCGATTGACGACCACGGTGGTCGGCGTGCCACGTACCCCAAACTGCCGGGCGACTTCCATGCGCTGGTCGATCAACGTCTCAAAGGTATAGCCCTGCTTCTCCATGTATGGCTTGACGGCTTTTTCGCCACTGCCATCGATCGAGATAGGAAGAATGACGACGTCTTTATCCTTGAGCGTCTCGGTGACCCTCTGCACGGAGGGATTCTCGCGTTGGCAGACCGGTCACCAGGTGGCCCAGAATCGCACCACGACCACCTTGTCTTTTAGGGCCGATGCATCGAACCCGCTTCCCTGCAGACCTGGTAGCGAGAACACCGGCATCGGCGTGGCCGGCTTGACGGCCGCGAGCCCCATCGGAGGCTCCGGCGTCTCACCCGTGGCGGTTCCCAGCGTCAACCCGAGCACGAGGACAAGACTCGCCAGAGATAACCAGGCGAGTCGACAATCCTGGCGTCGAACGTTCATAGCTCCTCCCCATGTTCCCTCTCATGCGGACAGATTTGCCACCAACTCCGCGGCCGTTGTCGAGCGGTCCAGCAGGCCCTGCACATGGGCTCTGGTCCCTTTTAGGGGCTCTTCCATGAGAATGCGTTTGATCGGTCCCTCACCCAGATTAAAGGACAAGCTGTCCCAATTGACGCCGAAGACCTGATCGCGGAACTTCTTGAGCACCATCCCGCGGAAATAGGCGCGCGTATCGACCGGGGGGTTTTCGATCGCATCAGTGATCTCTTGTTCGGTCAGGATACGTTCCACCGCCCCTTGCCGTTCCATCAGGAAATACAAGCCACGATCCTGCCGTAGGTCATGGTACTGGAGGTCCATCATGGCCACCCGCGAGCTGTTCCAATCCTCTGCCCGTCTGTCCATGTATGATGTCAGCAGGTGCCACTTGGCGACCCAATCCACCTCACGTCCCAGCGAAAAAGGGTCTGCCGCCAATCGGTCGAGCACATGCTCCCATTTCTGCAGCACGTCACACGTCGCCGCATCCCCGCCACGCTCCACGACATAGCGCTGGGCATACTGCAAATACTCGTGTTGTAAATCCACCGGCAGGATGGTCCGTCCGTTGGCCAGTTCAATCGGCAGCTTACAGGCCAGATCGCGCGACACATCCTTGATGACTTTCACCGGGTTACGCAGCGAGAAATCTTTCGTGATGAAGCCATCCTCGATCATCTGCAGCACCAGCGATGTCGCCCCCATTTTCAAGTAGATCGAATACTCGGACATGTTCGAATCGCCGACGATCACGTGCAAGCGCCGGTAACGGTCGCGGTTGGCGTGGGGCTCGTCACGCGTGTTGATGATGGGACGCTTCACCATGGTATCGAGGCCAACCTCGGTCTCGAAGAAATCGGCGCGTTGGGAAATCTGATAGGCACAGTCCTCGGTGCCATTTTCCGCGCCCACTTTGCCGGCGCCGCAGAAGATCTGCCGCGTGACCAGGAATGAGGTGAACTGCTCGACGATGTGGTTGAACGGCATGTTGCGGTCCATGAGGTAATTCTCGTGGCAGGCATAGCTATTGCCCTTGCGATCGCTGTTGTTCTTGTAGATCAGAATGCGTTGTCCCGCGGGCAACAAGGGTTCGGCGCGCCCGCGACTCACCTCCATGATGCGCTCGCCAGCCTTCTCAAAGCGCACGATATCGCGCGCATTGGTGCATTCCGGGGTGGAGAATTCAGGATGGGCATGATCCAGGTAATAGCGGGCACCGTTCGTGAGGGTGGTATTGATGGACATATTGGACTGATCGTCCGGTGGCTCGAACTCTGCGTCGATCTCAAACCCGCGCGCGTCCATGAAAGGCTCTTCTTGATCGTAGTCCCACAAGAGCCGCCGTTGCGGATCGCCTTGATAGCTGTTGACGAGTAGCAGGGAGACCGAGATCGGATCGAAGCTGGGGTCATTGGGGACAATGACTCCATACTCGATTTCGGTACCCATGATTTTTGGCACGGCCATGTCATTCTCCCTCACCTGGATGGCCAGCAGACATCTCGCGATCTCTTTGTTCCATCCGCATCGGCAATCTTGTTCACTGCGGGTCGAGCATCACTGCTACGTCGATCACAGCACCCCATGTTTCGCATAGGCCTCGCGCAGCAGGGTGCCTTTCTTGAGTTCCTCTTCTGTGAGATGCTCCGCTTCGGCTTTTCTCAGCGCTTCGTACACGGTTTCTACGGCGACATCCTGAGGGATCACCACCACCCCGTCGGCGTCACCGAAGACGATATCGCCAGGCTCGACCAGGACACCCCCGCATTCGATGGCACAGCGATAGGCAAACACACGCAGACGACCTTTCGAGTCCAGCGGCGAGACGCCACTGGCGAACACGGGAAACGCCATACTGGCAATCTGCTTTATATCGCGCGTCATGCCCTCGATGACCACCCCGCGGGCGCCTCGGGCCTTGGCCGCGGTGGAGAGGATACCACCCCAGAGCGCCGCCTTGGCAGTGGCGGGCGCGTAGGCCACCAGAACATCGTCTGGTTTGAGGCTGTCCACCACTTCCATTTCCATCTGGTAGGGTTTCTCCGGGATCTCGAACACCTCGGCATAGAGCACCGGCATGGCCCGTCCCACCACCAAGGCCTCCGAGAAGAGTGGACGAATGGTCGTGCGCATTACTTGATCACGAAACCCGAGCGCATCCAGGATGTCGGAGATTACCGATGCCGCCAGCTTTTGCGCCATGAGATCAAACATGTCGCGCTCAGTGGCGAATTCCGGCATGGATCCTCCTTCGCTGCATTCGCTAAAGCTGCCTGCTCAATGGTAGTATACTCCGCATTATCCAAATTATCCCAAATGTATCTTTCAGCACGCGCGGCGTCAAGCATTCCCACCTCAACGTGGAGCAGCGATTGCCATGGGGATTCAGTCTATTCGGCTGGGATCTGATCCTGATCTGAGGCTGATCGGCCCGATATAAGCGCCATCTCCAACATAGTGCTGGGTACGCGCATCAAAAGAAGTGCATAAGAGAAGGGACGGGTTCGATGACGTTTGTAAATGCCTACCCAAAATATTGGGGAACGAGTATACTTAGGCCGCAACGATGAGCCCATAAACAATGAGTATTTCGAATCAGGGAGGGCCTTTATGCCAGACGTTCTCTGGACCCCCTCACAGGCGGCGATACGGCAGACGCGTATGACGGCGTTCACGAACTGGCTATGCCAGCGCACGGGGTCGACGTTTCCCGATTATCACACGCTGCACCGCTGGAGCATCGAGCATCTGGAAGATTTTTGGGAGGCTTACCTAGAATTTACCGGAATGATCACCCAGGCCCCGCATGCACAAGTGCTCAACGCTCGCGTCATGCCAGGAGCCCACTGGTTTGCCGGCATGCAATTAAATTTTGCCGAGAACATCCTGGGGCGGGATTTTTCTGGACCAGCCATCGTCGCCTGCGTCGAGCCGCTCGCTGGCGCCTCTACAGGCGACGGTTTGTACGGTTGCGCCTACAGCTTCGCGCAATTGCGCGCTCTGGTGGCGCGCTGCGCACGGGGCCTGCGCGCCTCAGGGATCGGACCGGGCGATCGCGTGGCGGGCTATGTGGCCAATGTCCCCGAAGCCATCGTCGCCTGCTTGGCTTGTGCCAGCCTCGGCGCCATCTGGAGCAGTGCCTCGCCGGATTTTGGCTTGGCGGCGTTGTGCGATCGCTTCACGCAGGTCGAACCCAAACTCGTCTTCGCCAGCACCCATTACCGCTATAATGGTCGCATCTTTCGCACCGATGAGGTGGTCAAAGCTCTGCATCTGCACCTCCCCTCGGTGCAAACCGTGGTCTCGATCCCCTATCCGGTAGACGAACCCCATATCCACGGCGATGTGGCCTGGGAGATTTTTCTCGGACCAGACGATGCCCCGGAGCTGCCGTTCACGCCAGTGCCCTTCGAACATCCGCTCTATATTCTCTTCTCGTCCGGCACGACGGGTGGTCCCAAATGCCTCGTACATGGCACTGGCGGTACGCTCCTGCAACACCGCAAGGAGCAAGAGCTCCACACCGACCTCCATGCAGGGGACTCCCTCTTGTATTTCACCACTTGCGGATGGATGATGTGGAACTGGCAACTGAGTGCGCTATCACTGGGCGTGACCCTCTACCTGTACGATGGCAATCCGGGCTACCCCGAAGTGTCGGCCCTCTGGCACCTCATCGAGGACCTGAACGTCACGCATTTCGGCACCAGCAGCCGCTATATCGAAAGCTGCATGAAGCACCAACCAGCGCTGCAGCCTGGCGGCCTTGGGGCGATGTCGAAACTGCGGACGGTGCTCTATACCGGCTCTCCCCTCTCGGCGAGTGGCTATCGCTGGATCTATGAGACCATCAAACGCGATGTGCATCTGGCTGGCATCTGCGGTGGTACCGACATCATCTCGTGCTTCGTTCTGGGCAATCCTAACTTGCCTGTGATCGCCGGCGAGATCCAGTGTCAGGGGCTGGGCGTTGACGTTGTGGCTCTGGACCAAGAGGGGAAACCGGTGTTGGGTCAGCCGGGCGAACTTGTGTGCCGCCTACCGCTGCCCTGTATGCCTCTGGGGTTTCTCAACGATGCCGACGGCAGTCGCTACCATGACGCCTACTTCGATGTGTACCCGGGTCTCTGGCGACATGGCGACTATGTAGAATTCACGTCCAATGGCGGGGTGATCGTCTATGGGCGCAGTGATGCTACCCTGAACCCGGCTGGCGTTCGCATCGGCAGCGCGGAAATTTATGCTGCCCTCGATCGCCTACCTGCGGTTGCCGGCGCCGTCGTCGTGGGCTGGATGCCGGCCGACCAATCTGATGAGGTGATCGTGCTGTGTGCAGTGTTGGCGCAAGGGCGACGCCTCGACGCCACCATCGAGCAACAAATTCGCCGCACGATTCGCGAGCAGACCTCACCACGGCATGTCCCGCAGTATATTTTCCCGATCTCAGAGGTGCCGGTGACACGTAGTGGCAAGCCCGTCGAGCTGAGCGTCAAAGCCATCCTAGCCGGGCGGGAGATTTCGAACCGCGAGGCATTGGCTAATCCCCAGGTATTGGAGGAGTTTGAACGTATCCGAGAGCACTTGCTCCAACGCCATGCCTTTGAGTCCCCATCGACAAGGCGGACGCCGGCGTAGCTGATCTGCACCGCTCTCGTCTCTGAGCTTGGAGGGAAATGGCGCTACCAGGGTCCGGGCGGCAAGGGGCGTGGGCTGCCATCGCGAAGGAGCGCCAGGCAACCACCATTCCGGGAGCCGAACGCGGGTGGTAGTCGATTGGGATGGACATCCGATCGTGAGGTGAGCCAGATCACCCTGCCGCATGCCACCCATTAGGTCCTTCCCCGGCGGCCAAAGACACAGGGGGAAGCGGTTCTGGGGAAGAGAGTCTTAGATCGACCTCATAGCGTTATAGCCTGTGCTTTAGCTGTTCAAGAACCTGCTTATTCTCAGGAAAGTCCCCTGTCTGCAGCTTGGAGTATATGAGATCGCCGTTCAGCGTCACTTCAAAGCAGCCACCATCGCCTGGGATGAGCTTTAGCGCGCTGAACCTTTCACCGAACGCGTCCATGATCGCCTCCGACAGGCTCACGGCCTGTGGGACGTAGTATCAAGCCACGCAATATTCGATGGCGATTTCCTTGTTATCCTTTGCCATCCCGGATGCCCTCCTTCCGCGGGCCGCAACCTCTGCACCCGCAGTTATCCGCACGGACACTGCAGTTCTATAAACACAGCCTCGTCCCTTTACTTACCGACAATGGCGGCAGATGTCAAGAGATATGCGCCTGAACGGGCGGTCGAGGGCACCACACGCCGTCGCCCCCGCGCAAGGCCAATCTGTCAATTCAATGTATTTAATGCTAAAAATTATCATCATGCATATATTACTTGATTCCCTTTCACTGCTATGTTATATGATAGCCTCCGACGCCGGTCATGATCGAGCCAGACAACAGGCTTGAGAACCGGTGGTATTATCCTCACGCGATTCGGCATCGCGCCTGCCTTACCACGCAGTTTTGGCCCAGCCATAACATTGGGTTCTCTATCTCGATCGGTAGAGGGGTGGTCAGGATGGACTGGCTGAATCAGCATCTTCGCCTCACGATAGCCTTACTTCCGGTCGTTCTCTTGACTCTGGTACCTGGCGAGCAGGTGTTGGCTCAACAGGGTCGACCAAGCTCCTCGACGCCTTGCGAGGCTGGGAGGACGAGCTCGCCAGGGGCCGGTCCGCTATCGACTCCCTGCCTCGGGACATCTGGTTCCGAGGCCGTTGCCAGCCCAGGGAGCCAATCCCCAAACCCATTTCGAGCGCCTGAAATGCCTCCCTTGTCCCCCGAATCTCTCCAGCCCACCCCCGTCACGCCCACTCCTGGTGAACGCAAGCCCGACAGAGATCCTGCTCGGAGCCTTGAGCGTCCTGAGCGGCAGCCGGCTGCAGCAGCGTTACCCTCCCGCTCTCCCATCGAACAAATATTTGGTCGGGATCCATTATTTGGTGGGGATCCACCATTTGGTGGGGATCCACCATCTGGTAGGGATCCCCACCAACCCAAGCTCTCCCGTGATCTGCGGCAGTTCGGGTATGACCTGTTCAGGGAGCCAGTATCCACCTTTGCCCCGGTGACCGATGCGCCTGTGGGCCCGGATTATATCCTGGGGCCAGGGGATGTGATGCAAGCGTATCTCTGGGGGATGGTCGATAATGTCCTGACCCTGCAGGTGAATCGGCAAGGCGAAATCTTCGTGCCCCGAGTGGGGACCATTCCCGTATGGGGCATGCCCCTCGGTGAAGTGAGACGGGTCATCCATGACCAACTCAGCAGGCAATATGCCGGTTTCCGCATGAGCCTCAATTTAAGCGCCCTGCGGAGCATTCAGGTGTTTGTCGTCGGTGAAGTGGCCCAGCCGGGTGTGTATACGGTCAGTTCGCTCTCGACCATGGTGCATGCCCTGTTTGCGGCAGGCGGACCGAGCAAACTCGGATCGCTCCGGACAATCAGGCTGATCCGCAACAACCGCACGATTGGCACCTTGGATCTGTACGATTTTTTGCTGAGAGGAGAGCGGGCGCGTGACTTCCGCCTGGAGTCGGGTGACACGGTCTTCGTCCCACCGATTGGCCCGGTGGTCGGCGTTGCGGGCAATGTCAAACGCCCGGCTATCTGTGAGTTGACTGGGACGACGCGTATCGGCGACATGTTCCAGATGGCTGGCGGCGTGTCCCCCACAGGCTATCTGCAACGGGTCCAGATCGAGCGCGTCAAGCCACACACCGAGAAGCTGATCCTCGATCTCCGGCTCGATGAGCTGAAAACTGACAGTCGCTCCGTCAATAATCCATCGGTGGAGGACGGCGACCTCATCAAGATTTTTCCCATCGACACGCGGATCTACAATGTGGTGTTTCTAGAAGGTTCCGTGCGACGTCCAGGGGAGTATGAGCTGAAAAGCGGCATGCGGTTGGGTGATCTCTTGGCGCCAGCGGAAGTCTTGCCAGAAGCTTATGTTGATCGCATCGAGGTCATCCGCACGAGGCCCGATTTCACGCGCCAACTCCTGACATCCGACCTGCGGAAGCTGTGGCAGGGGGATTACGCGCAAAATCTGCTTCTCGAACCACGCGACCACATCACCATCACCACGGAGAGCCGGCCGTTGGGCGCAGTGACGCTGCAAGGGGAAGTCAAGCGTCCGGGGACGTATCCAATTATCCAAGGGGAACGGCTCAGCTCAGTGCTGAAACGGTCTGGGGGGTACACGGAGGAAGCCTATCTACAGGGCGCTATCTTTATTCGTGACCAGTTACGCAGACAACAGCAGGTGGAATTGGATCGTTTCGTCAAGTCCCAGGAGGAGGCGCTGCTCCTCGAATCCGCGCGTATCGGCGCCGGCTCGCTGTAGCTCGCGGTAAGCGGTCGCGAGGAGGCAGCACTCCAGGCGCAAACGATGCAGCAGCGTCGCCAATTATTGGATATGATGAAGTCCAAGGTTGTCCTCGGTCGGCTAGTGGTCAAACTGGATGCGCTAGAGACCTTGGAGGGCACACCTAGTGATATCCCCATCGAGCAGGGGGACGTCCTCATCGTTCCCAAACAGCCTAGCGCTGTCCTTGTGGTCGGCAGCGTCCGGAATCCAGCCGCAGTGGTTTACCGGGAAGGACGCGATGTCGAATACTGCCTGTCTCAGGCTGGAGGACTCAGCAAGGAAGCCGACAAGGATGAGCCGTACATCGTGAAAGCCGATGGGTCCAGCATGGCGGGGTTCTTGAAGCTGCGGAAGATCGAGGCCGGTGATACCATCGTGGCCCCTGCCAAGGTAGAGGCTAAAGTGCGCATCCTGCCGGTGTTCAAAGACGTCGCCACCATCCTCGGGCAGTTTGCGTTGAGCGTGGGGGTCCTTGTGGCGCTGTTTTAGGGCCTAAAGTACTATGGACGAAGGACGATCGCTGCGAAAGTTCGATGACGAGGAGGTTAATCTCCTGGACTACTGGAGGGTCGTGCGTAAGCATATACGACTCATCATCGTCCTCTATGTCATCGCTGTCCTGGACACCATGGGCTACAGTCTGTGGACGCCCAAGATCTATGAAGCCACCGCAACCGTACTCGCGCCCGACGAACGGGGTGTCCGTGGTCTAGGTCTGACGACGGCGCTCGCGGCTTCGGGCGTCGCCCAGGCTACTCCTGGGCTCTCGATGCCTTCACTGACGCCGCAGCGCGATACTTTTGTGAGTATCCTGAAGAGTCGCACAATGGGCCAGGACGTGGTGCAGCGATTTGACCTGCAAGAGCGCTTTCAAGCGCCGTTTCTGAGTGACGCCATCAGACGTCTATCCCGCATGACCGCGGTCACATCGACGAAAGACGGCGTGATCTCCGTGAAAGTGCAGGAGACCGATCCGCAATTGGCTGCTGCGATCGCCAATTTCTATGTCGCCCGCCTGGACCAGATGATCACTCGCTTTGCGACGACTGAGGCCAGCAAGCAGCGCGTGTTCATCGCCGACCGCCTGACCGAGACCGAGCGCGAGCTGCGTGGCGCTGAGGAGGCTCTGCGCCAGTTTCAGGAGATGAACAAAGTCATTGCCCTGCAGGAGCAGGCGCGGGGGGCAGTCGAAACCGCCGCTCACCTCAAGGGCGAGATCATGGCTTCGGAAGTCCAGCTGGAGGTGATGCGGAAATTTGCCACCGATGCCAACCCTGAGGTCGTCAAACTCAAACAGCGCATCCAGGAGATGAAACGCCACCTATCAGGAATGCAATATGGCAAAGGGTGGGTGCTGCCGGCAGAGAACCGCGATCCCGGCGAACCGCGCAATGAGATTTATATCCCGTTTGCCCAGGTCCCAGAGCTCGGCATCGAACTGGCCCGTGTGATGCGCGATGTCAAGGTGCAAGAGACGGTCTACAGCCTTCTGACCCAGCAATTGGAACAGGCGAAGATCGCTGAGGCACGTGATATGCCGATCGTCCAAGCCTTGGATAAAGCGGTCCCAGCCGATTGGAAATCCAAGCCGAAGATCAGCTTCAACATGGCTGTTGCGGGTATCACCAGTCTGTTCGTGGGGATCTTGCTTGCGTTCTTTATAGAGTATGTGGCAGGTGTGAAGCAGTCGCCGCTCGCTCACACATGAGGCTCTCTGTGCCGGCTTGTCCTTCGCATATGCGGTCCCGGACCCATGATGCCCGTCGTGTGATCAGTTTCCTGCTGATCCTGAGCGTAGTATGCGCGCTCTCCTCCTACGGCCGAGCGGCTGACCGTACGGACGTCCCCTTGCGGAATTGGAGCGGCTTTGCCATCCACTGGTACTGGACCTACGACGCCATCAAGAAGCTCGTCCTCGCTGGCCTATCCGAGCGTGCGGTGCTCAATACCAAACCGATGACTCGCTTGGAGATGGCTCGGATCGTCGCCCAAGCGATCGCGAAAATCACCGGTGATGAGGGGGGACAGTATGCTGATCGCCAAGATTTAGAGGACACCCTCTATCGTCTCCTCGAGGAATTTCAGCCGGAGTTGGCAGGGCTGGGCGTCGAGGCCGCCATACAGCAGGGCAAACCCCCGGGGTTCTTCCAGATCAAACCCCTGAACAAGCTGCAGGTGCGAGCAGCGTATTCAAAAGAGAATTATGACCTGGAGAACAATCAGGGGGATTCCTTTGAGTCGGGATTCAACGGCCGTCTTGCCACCTTCTCACGCGGTCAGATAGGGGATTTTTTCTCTGCCACCCTCAGCCCCGAGTTACGGATGAATGAAAAGGGCAGTGTGAATGCCCGCGTCCTCGAAGGCTTTGCCAAATTCAACGCAGTACAATGTTGAGGCCGGAGGCGGCCGGGAATCCCTCTGGCGGGGACCGGGTTTCAATGGGTCGATGTTGCTCTCGACCAACGGTCGTCCGGTCGATCTCGTCAAGGTTGGTGCTGCCGAGCAGTTCACCCTGCCCTGGATTTTCGAGTACCTGGGCCCCACAAAGCTCACCTATTTTCTGGGACAACTCGGGTCGGAGGGCCAGTTTCCGCATACCAAGCTGACCGGCTTGCGCCTCAATTTCACGCCAGCATCGTTTTTGGAGGTAGGGTTTTCTCGCGTGGTGCAGTTCAATGGCAATGGCCGTCCGTCGGTCGGGTTCAGCGATTACATTCAAATCCTCTTCGGACCCGGCTCAGACGACCTGAATAGCCCGCTCAATAACAACACGCTACTGTCGGCGGACTTCTCTCTGCGCTTGCCAAATATGTCGCGCTATCTGCCGCTGTTCCGGGACGTGGAGCTCTATGGTGAGCTCGGGTGGGACGATACCTGCTGCAACGGCGTCCTCATCCCACTGCTGCCCGGAGGCATCATCGGCCTCTACAGTCCGAATCTGTTCGGCTCGGCCCAGACGGAGCTGCGGATCGAGTATGCGGCGACCTCTAAAATCCAGTTCAATAGCAGCATCTACGCCGACGGCTATGCCTTTGAGGGGAGGCCCATTGCGCACTTCATCGGCACTCGAGGGAAGGACTTCTACGTCAGGATCGGTCGCTGGTTCGGCCCCGATGTGCTGGTCGGTCTAGAGTTTGACCGATCCAAGATCGGTCTTGTGACCGCTGGCGGCACGAACGTACCGCGGGAGAAGCGATATGTTGCAGGGCTTGATGTGTCGTATCGATTCTCTAAGTGGTTAACGCTCTTTGGAGGTTATCGCTTCACGCGAAGCGATAACCAAGGCTCCGTCCCCGACCTCGACATCGACAACCACCTACTCCGAGTCGAAGCAACTTTCTCATTTTAAGGATAGCTGGATGCGCGGTATGATGCTGCGGAGGCTGATCGTGTGACCAGGAGCAGAGGGACGGACATCGGCTGTGGCATCGGGGTCGTGCTGCTTGCGGCGGTACTCCTGCTGTGGGGGGTCTGGTCTTGGCCATTGAGCGATCCCGACGCTGGGATGTATGCCGATATCGGTGCCCGCATGGCGGCTTCGGGCGACTGGATTACGCCGCGCTTTAACGACCTGCGCTATCTCGAAAAGCCTCCCTTGCTGTATTGGCTGATTGCTGCGGCCTACCGACTCGCAGGTCCTTCCGAGTGGGGTGCGCATCTTTGGCCGGCGTTGGCGGGGGTTGCGGGGGTCGCGATAACGCTGGGAATCGGTCGGGCGACCTTTGGCACCAGCGTTGGCTTGCCGGCTGGGCTCATCCTAACCACCACCATCGGATATGCTGTGTATAGCCGAGTGGTGTCCACCGATCTCCTGTATACGGGATTCTTGTCGCTGGCCCTGTTTGCCTTCTGGCAGGGGTATCGTGGCTATGGCTGGGGATGGAACCTGCTGCTGTATGTCAGCATCGGCCTAGCGGTCATGACAAAGGGGGTGATCGGCGTATTCTTGCCAGGGCTGATCGTGGTGGTGTTCTTGGCCCTTTCGGGGGAGATAGTCGCTCTGAAACGCCTGGGGTTGTGGTGGGGCATCCCATTGGCGATGGCCATTGCCCTACCATGGCACCTGGTCGTGGCCCTCCGGCATGAGGACTTCTTGCGCTTTTATGTGGTCGATAACCACGTGCTACGCTTCCTGGGCCAACGCGCCTTTGTCGAGGACGATGTGCCACTCTCCTTCGCGGCATTTCTGCTGGCCACGGCCACGCTGTTCGGCCCCTGGAGCATCTTCTTGCCGGCGGCGCTGCGAGAGACCGTCGACCGTCTGCGGGAGTCGACTCCGGAGCGGCAAGCGCGTCTGTTCCTCCTCCTCTGGGGCGGGATCATTGTTCTCTTCTTCGCCCTGTCACCCCTGAAGCTGGAGCACTACGGCCTGCCAGCTTTTCCCGCCCTGGCGGTCCTTATCGCACACTACTGGAGGGACTGCGTGCAGAAGGGACTCAAGCGATCGGTCTGGTTCTTCATCCCCCTCAGTGCGCTCATCCTGCCCTCCTTGCTCCTGGCGTCGCGAGCGATCCCACTCGGCAGTGCTGTTGAGGCCATGTTCTCAACCGACGTCTACTCCCGCATGGGTCAGGCCCAGGGTGGCTCATATGCCATCCCGCTGATGGATGAGCTGATCCCATTGTTTCAAGGCGGTGGTGTGGTGTTGTGCCTCGGCATAGTCGCGACCCTGTTGTTTGCCATACGCCAATCCCTGCGCATAGCCCTGGGCTGCTTTGCGGTGATGGCGATCCTGCTGCAGGGCGTGATCGGCCAGGTCTATCAGCTCACGGCGGAGTTTCGCTCAGTCGCACCGCTGGCCACCCGCATCCTGGAGCGTCTGCATGGCGACGACCTGGTAGTCCATGAGGGCCCCCTGGAGAACGGCGCTGGCCTGACATTTTACACCGGGAGGCAGGTCCACGTGGTCGATGGTCAACGGGGAGACCTGCATTTCGGCTCACGCTCTCCCGAGGCGCAGGGGCTCTTCTGGGGCGGAGAGGAGTTCGTGAGGCTCTGGCAGGGTCGCCACCGCATCTTTTTCGTGACAGATCGACCGGCAGACGAGAGCGTTCTGCGCCTGATCACGCCACAGACGCGTCATCTCATTGGACATGAGGGGAGACGATGGCTGTTCACGAATCGGCCAGAGTAGGGGAGGGGAGTTGCGAGCGCATCGATCTCTCCGTCATCGTACCCATCTTGAACGAGGCACCGACGCTCGAAGAGCTGGCTGACCGGCTGGTGTGCACCCTGCATCGGGTGGGTAAGAGCTACGAGGTGATCTTCGTCGACGACGGCAGTACCGATGACTCGGCAAAACTCTTGAAGGGGCTGTATGAGCTCCATCTTACGATCAAAGTCATTCGTCTCAACCGCAACTATGGCCAGCATATGGCTATCTTCGCCGGTCTTGAACGGGCGCGAGGGGAGGTCGTCGTCACCCTCGACGGTGACCTGCAAAATCCGCCCGAGGAGATCCCTAGGCTCCTGGAGAAAATTCAGGAGGGCTACGATGTGGTGTGTGGTCAGCGCATCTCGCGTCAGGATCCGCTTCAGCGTAGGCTCCTCTCGTCTCTGGCCAGTATGCTTGCCTCACGGCTCGTGGGTGTCACGATGGACGATTATGGTTCAATGCTCAGAGCCTATCGGCGTCCGGTGGTCGATCAAGTCCTGCGCTGCCAGGATCGGTCGATGTACATCCCGGCTCTCGCCAATGCCTTTGCCGGCTCGATAGCGGAGATTCCGGTCGATCACCGACGGCGCGCTTCGGGGGGCTCCAGGTATAACCTTGTCGGGCTCCTGCGTTTGATGGCCGACTTGGCCACCGGTGTATCGCTCTTGCCGATCCGGCTTATCAGTCTAACGGGAGCCCTCTTGGCATTGCTCGGGGTTGGTTTCGGTCTCTACATCGGCCTGCAAAGCGTGCAGGGCTCGCCGCAAACGATGCTGTCGGTCCTGATGGCGCTGATTCTCTTGGTGGCAGGCCTGCAGCTATTGGCCCTCGGTCTGATCGGTGAGTATGTCGGGAGAACCTGTATGGAAGTCCGGCAGCGCCCACGGTACGTCATCCAGGAGCTCTGGGAGTGAACGAGCGGCCGCTGCGCATCGTGGTCTTTGGCTACCATACGATCGGCTACCGCTGCCTGAAGGAGCTGCTCGACCGCGGTGAGGAGATTTGCGCCGTCGTCACGCACCAGGATGATCCCCATGAGCACGTCTGGTTCGAGTCGGTCGTCGAGCTCGCGCAGGCCGCAGGCGTGCCTGTCCTCTCTCCAACCACGCCAAATACTCCGGCAATCGTCTCGCACATTACGACACTCCAACCTGACCTCATCCTGTCGTTCTATTACCGGCGTCTCCTGTGCCAGGCACTGTTGGCCATCCCGCGCCTGGGCGCCATCAACCTCCACGGCTCGCTGTTGCCGAGGTATCGGGGACGGGCCCCAGTCAACTGGGTACTGGTCAACGGCGAGACATACACCGGAGTCACCCTGCACTACATGATCCAGCAGGCTGATGCTGGTGATATTATCGCGCAGCGTATGGTCCCCATAGCTTTCGAGGATACGGCGTTGATGTTGTTCGAAAGGGTCGCACAGGCTGCGGTCGAGCTGTTACGCGACACGTTCCCCCTCATCAAGGCCGGCCTCGCGCCGCGCACACCGCAAGATCCAGCGCAGGCGACCTACTTTGGTGGTAGAACACCGGACGATGGGCGGATCGACTGGAGCACATCGGCGCGTGGGCTCTATAATCTGGTCAGAGCGGTCACCACACCCTATCCCGGGGCGTTCACGACCTGTCGCGGCAAGAAGCTGTATGTCTGGAGTTCCCGTCTCATCCCGGATAGTGCTGGTGAACCATGGCCACCTGGGACAATTGTCGGCGTCCAGAATGGCGGCTGCCTGGTCGCCACCGGGGAAGGCCATCTGCTCCTGACCCTGGTCCAGGGCGAGGGGGAGGAGGTGATTTCCGGCGAGACATGGTTCCGTAGAGCTGGCGTGGAAGCGGGGATGCGGCTGGGGGAGGGTGGCGGTGAGGAGGAGTAGACCGTGCTGCAGGTTGCCATCAAAGTGGACGTTGATACCTGGATTGGCTTGAAGGAAGGTGTTCCGCGGCTACTGGCGCTCTTTCGGCACTATGCCGTCCCAGCCAGCTTCTTTATCGCCTTCGGGCCCGACAACTCCGGCAAGGCGCTTCGGCGCATCTTCAAACGTGGCTTCTTGCACAAAATGTGGCGCACCAACGCGGTGCGTCTCTACGGTGTGAAGACACTCCTGTGCGGGACGCTTCTGCCCTCTCCGATCATCGGCGACATGGCCCCCGAACTGCTGCAGGCGGTGCTCGACGAGGGGCACGAGATGGGCATCCATGGCTATGATCACGTCCTCTGGCAAGACCGCCTGCAGGGCCTGGGGGAAGCCGGTATCACCAACGAAATCGAACGCGCCATCGCGAGCTATGTCAAGACCCTGAAGATCTCCCCTCAGGGCTTCGCCGCCCCTGGATGGCAGGCGACCGACGCCAGCCTGGCGGTGCAGGATCGGCAAGGGTTTCTCTATTGTAGCGATACCCGCGGGGTGTTCCCATTCCTGCCGAGGATGCATGGGCAGACCTTTCAGACGCTGCAAATCCCGACGACGTTGCCCACGCTGGACGAAGTACTCGGTCTGGACGGCATGCAAGGCGAGCGGGTGAATGATGTTTTCCTCTCGCAACTGCGGTCGGATCGACTCAACGTCCATACCATCCACGCCGAAGTCGAAGGCCGAACTCAACTGGACCTCTTTGCCTCCCTGCTCAAGCACCTCGAGGTCCAGGGCGTCGCGTATGTGAAGCTGTGCGACGTGGCCAAAGCGCTGCTGCACCAGGGACCAGACGATCTTCCACGAGCAGCCATCCAACCCAGACTAATCCCCGGTCGCGCTGGGCAGGTGGCGTGTCAGGTCGTTGATGAGCGACTGTAACGCACGCTTCAATGGCAGGTCGAACCCAGCTCTGAATGATCGATGGCTGGTGCTCCTACTGCTCGGGCTCGGGTTGCCGATTTTCCTCCTTGGCTTGGGATCACCGGCGCTCTATGACCCCCACGAATCCCTCTATGCCGAGATTGCCCGCGAGATGGTGGTGCGCGGGGATTGGTTGACTCCCCATCTCAACGGCACCCGGTACCTCGACAAACCGCCGCTGTTCTACTGGCTGATCGCCGTCTCCTACACCGTCTTTGGTGTGTCGGAGTTCTCCGCCCGCCTGCCCGTGGCTTTGGCTGGGCTGGGCGGGGTGCTGGTGACCTGGGGGATCGGACGGCACCTGTTCGATGGCCGCTCTGGCGCCCTCGCCGGTCTGGTGTTGACCACCAGCGTCGGTTACTTCGTATTCAGCCGCCAGCTTCTGCCCGATATGGTCTTTGCCTGCTTCACCACGCTGAGCTTCTATGCCTTTCTATGCGCCGGTGAGGAGGATCACGCCCGGAAACCATGGAGCCTCCTTGCCTATCTGTGCCTCGCCCTGGCCGTCATGACTAAAGGGATTGTAGGGCTCTTCCCCCTGGTAGTTCTGGCGACCTATGGGCTGCTGAGTGGCAGCTTTCATGCACTGCGAGGGCTGAGATCCGTCTGGGGCGGTCTGCTGTTCAGCCTGCTGATCGTTCCGTGGCACCTCATCATGGGCTGGCAGCACGAAGGATACTTCTGGCATTATTTCGTCAATGAACACTTCCTGCGCTTCCTGGGACAGCGTCATCCGCTTGATTTCATCTCGCTGCCGCTGCCGATTTTTTCCCTGGTACTGTTCCTGTGGCTGCTGCCCTGGAGCCCTTATCTGGCCCTGGCCACCCCCCGACAATGGCCCCAGCTTGGGAAACCGCTCCCCCGAGAGGACGCGGGGCATCTCTTGATGCTCCTGTGGGCGAGCATGTTCCTCCTGTTCTTCGCCCTGTCACGGGCGCGTTTGCCGCAGTATTGCCTGCCGGCGATGCCCGCCCTGGCGCTGCTGATCGGCATGAGCCTCGACAAGCGGTACACGAGCAGCATCTCCTCCACGACAGGGCTCTTGATCGCTACCGCCATTTCCGCGCTGCTGCCGGCGCTGGCGCTGCCCCTCCTGCCGTCCTATCTCGGTCAATACCATCAGCTAGGGCTGAGTGAGCGAGCCGTATCTCTGATACGTGTGGTCTTCGGCCTGATGGTGGGCGGCAGTGCCCTGGCACTCCTGAGCTTCGCCCGCAGGCGCTGGCTGGGGGGGCTTGCAAGCCTGACGGTTGGCATGGTCGCGGCCTTCTACTGCACGCACCAGGTCCTCCTGCAACTCCAGCCGTTTCGGTCGAGCCAGGGACTAGCCAACCTCATCGCGGCCGATCCCAGGCCCGGTGGGCGGATCGTCCTCGAGGTCGAGAAGGACGATCCCTTCGAGCACGAAAAGATCGCGGGATTAGTGTTTTACACTGGGCAGTCGATCGACCTGTTGCGGCGCAAACCCCCCCCCGAGCCCTCACTGCCGTTGAAACCGACCGAACGCTTCGTGCTCAGCGAGACGGAGTTTCGCCAGCTATGGACCTCATCCGAGAGAGTCTATCTCGTCACCGATTCATTCCTCGATGGCGATGGTATCCTCGATCAGCAGTCGACCTTCGCGGTGATGGGACAGCTGGGGAATCGCTGGGTGGTGTCGAATCGCCCGTGAACCGCCATCTCACCTACCGGCGATCCTGTCCTGAGGTGGTTGTAGGACTCTGGAAAGATGCTGTCGTAGCGTGACCTGCGGGTGATAAACGCCTCTCTCGTGACCATCGGTGCAGTGATTTATGAGGGGGAATTGACCATGCCGTCGGCGGAACCGCGCATCAGCAGATAATCCACCATCATCGAGATCAACTCATCGCGCTGCAGCAGGGCATAGGGGTAGCGCTCGGGGAGCAAATGCTGGCCATCGCGGAGCGCCGGCACCTGTTCGGGGTCTTGCGTCTCGGCTTGTTTGAAGACCAGATAGGCTTCTCGTAGATGACCACCGCCACGGTGCTCGAGATTCACCTGGAAGATGCTATCGGCCCAGGCCTCGAACACCACACGTCCAGGAGGCCGCTCGTCCCCTGAGGGGAATTCAAACAACAACTCCTCCCCAACCCAGAATGGCTCGGCTTGGATGCGTCCGAGCCGGAGGAGGTCGAGCCGGACATCAGAATAGGTCCCGTCGGGATCGGGATACACGCGGTGTAAGAAATCGAACACGATGCGGTCTGCCGTAGGTTTCCCGAAGACGTTCTCCAGGAGCAGGTTGCGCACGGAGCGCGCATACGAGATGCTATATCCCGAGCTCAAGGTAAAGGTCCGATAGGCCACCAATCGTTCCCCTGCGACCGAGGCAAACGAGGGGGTTTGCTCTCGCAGCACGAGCCCATGATGGCTCAGGCTCTTCGCCAGACGTGTTTCGATGGGGGAATCACCGTAGTGAATTTCGCCTGCTCCCAAGGATTTGCCCATGGTGGCCTCGCAGTATAGAAGGTCGTAAGCATCACAGAACGTGTCCAATTTAGCAAGAAACACATGGGATGTCCAGGCGGTGGGCCGTTTCGGGCGCCCGTCAGATCTGTGTGACTGAGTGCCAGGGCTGGTATTCTGCGCCCTCTCCCCCTGGGAGAGGGCTGGGGTGAGGGAGAACAGCCACAGCTTTACACGTCCTACACAAGCCGTTATATTGCAGACGCGCCTTGGTGCCGCAATCGTCCGGAAACGTGCGGCAGGTGTCGGGGGCGCTTCAATACACTCAGGACCCTGCGGTGGAGCACAGGCATGGCACGTGTTGGCATGGGGACGGACTACCGTGAGCGAGCAGCTGATCATCCGCGGGGCGCGCGCCCATAATCTCAAAAACCTCAACCTCGACCTGCCCCGTCGCGCCTTGATCGTCATCACCGGTCTGAGCGGCGCCGGCAAGTCTTCGCTGGCCTTCGATACGATTTATGCCGAGGGCCATCGACGCTATGTCGAATCGCTCTCGACCTATGCCCGCCAGTTTCTGGAGCGCGTGGAGAAGCCCGACGTCGATTATGTGGAAGGCATTTCCCCGGCGATCGCCATTGAGCAGGTCAATCCTGTCAAGCACTCGCGCTCGACGGTGGGTACCACCACGGAGATCTATGATTATCTCCGCCTGCTGTTCGCCAAGATCGGCGTGACCGTCTGTCCGGATTGTGGAGCGCAAGTGCAACCTGACACCGTCCAGGGCACCGTTGATCGGCTCTTGACCACACACCGCGGCAAACGGGTGTTGATCTTGTATCCCCTGCCGATTACGGCGGCCACAACCGTACCGGGGCTGGTGGCCAATCTCCTCGCTGAGGGATTCGTGCGGGTGCAGGTGCGGGATCAGGTGCACACACTGACCCCCAATCTAATACTAGACCTCGCGGGATTGTCGCAGATCGACGTGGTAGTGGACCGCCTAGTCGTGGAGGAAAGCCAACGCAACCGCCTGGCGGAGTCACTGGAGACGGCGTTCATCAAAGGGAGCGGGATGGCGCTGGTCGACATCGTCGGAGATGAGACCTGGCATCTGAGCGATCAGTTTCATTGCCTACCGTGTGGCCGCGTCTTTGAGCGTCCGACGCCGCTTTATTTCTCGTTCAACAACCCACGTGGGGCATGTCCCGTCTGCAAAGGCTTCGGCAACATTTTGGATTATGACCTCAATCTCATCATTCCAGACCCGCACAAGAGCCTGGCAGATGGGGCCATTGAGCCCTGGACGCTGCCGCGTTATCGGCGTCACTACAGCGATGAGCTACGCCAACTGGCCCGGCATGAGGGCATCGATCTGCGCCAGCCCTATCATCAGCTGCCAGAGGAGCAGCAGCACAAGATTCTGCATGGATGCGGAGAGTTCATCGGTGTCCTGCCGTTCTTTCGACGCCTGGAAGCGAAGAAGTATAAGCTATACATCCGTGTCTTCCTGAGCCGCTATGTCACCGCCGTCGATTGCGCCCAGTGTGCCGGCACCCGGTTACGCCAGGAGGCGTTGTACGTGAAAGTCAGTGGTTCCTCGATCGCTCAACTCAGCCAGATGACGGTAGGAGCGCTCGAACAGTTTGTCGACGCGGCCCAGCTGACGCCGTTCGAGCGCGAAATCGCCGCGAGGCTCCTCGCCGAGATCCAGGCGCGACTGCGTTTCTTGCGCCATGTGGGCCTGGACTATCTCACCATCGATCGTCTCAGCCGCACGCTTTCGGGGGGTGAAGCCCAGCGTATTAACCTGGCGAACCAACTGGGCGCCCGGTTGACGGATACGCTGTATATCCTCGATGAGCCCACCATTGGACTCCACCCACGCGATACGCAACGCCTCGTGTCCATCTTGCGGCAGCTCACCGACCAGGGGAACACGGTAATCGTCGTCGAACATGATCGCGACGTCATCGTCGCCGCTGATCACGTCGTGGACCTCGGGCCCGGCGCGGGAGAGCATGGCGGCGAGCTGATGTTCTGCGGCCCGACCGAAAAGTTGTGGCACGATCCCACCTCTCTCACCGCCCGCTACGTGCGGGATGAGCTCACCATCCCTCTGCCGCGGCAGCGACGAGCGACGCATGGCCATATGCTGCAGTTGCTCGGAGCGCGGGAAAATAATCTGCAGGGGATCGACATCAGCATCCCCCTGCAGACGCTGACCTGCGTCACCGGCGTCTCTGGCTCCGGGAAAAGCACTCTGGTGCACGACACCCTGTACCGTGCGCTCGAACGCGTGTTCCATGGCACTAGCGGCAAGATCGGCAAGTTCGACCGCATCGTCGGGGTGGAGTACATACGCGATGTGATCCTCCTGGACCAGCAACCCATCGGCAAAACCCCGCGCTCCAACCCCGTGACCTATGTGGAGGCGTTTGGCCCCATCCGCAAGCTGTTCGCCCAGACCTCCAGGGCTCGGTTCGCGGGCTATCGCGCCGCCGATTTCTCCTTTAACGTGCCGGGGGGACGCTGTGAGGCCTGTGAGGGCAATGGCTATTTACGGATCGAGATGCATTTCATGGCCGATCTCTACGTGACCTGCGAGCACTGCGGCGGCACACGCTTTAAGCCCGATATCCTGGAGGTGCGCTACGGTGGCGTGAACATCCATGAAGCATTGCAGATGAGCGTCACGCAGGCGGTCGACTTTTTTACCGAGGCCCCGCAGGCACAAACGCGCCTGGCGCTGATGGCCGAGGTGGGCTTAGGGTATATTCGACTGGGCCAGCCCGCCAACACTCTCTCCGGAGGCGAGGCCCAACGCCTCAAGATCGCCGCCGAGTTGGGGAAAAAAGATCCGCGCGACATCCTCTACATCCTCGATGAGCCGACCACGGGTCTGCATTTCGACGACGTGCGGACGCTCGTGCGGGTGCTCAATCGCCTGGTCAATCAAGGGAACACAGTGGTGGTTGTGGAGCACAACCTCGAGGTGATCAAAACCAGCGATTATGTCATTGACCTCGGCCCTGAGGGCGGCGAACGCGGTGGAAAGATTGTGGCGGTAGGTACCCCTGAGGCGATTGCACGCGGCCGGCGATCGCATACCGGGCGGTATCTGCGCCAGGTGCTGAAACGGGCCTGACAGACACCAATTGGCGACGGTGATACTGTGGACAGCCTACGACATAAGAGCCAAGGGATGAACGATCCGATGGACGAGACCTACTACGAATTCGAGCCCCAATGGGAACAAATTTTCACCACCTCCAGCGAAGTGGAAAGCCACCTCATCAAAGGCCTGCTTGAGGGCGAGGGAATGCCCTGCCGGCTGCACTCGCGGCGGGTGCCGCAGTTTCCTTTGACTGTCAATGGCTTGGGGACTATCGAGATCCACGTCCGCCCACAGGATGCGCCGGAAGGCCGCCGCCTCCTCTTCATGATTTGCTCAGCAGGGAAACCGCAGCCCGCACGTGAGATCTAAGCCACATGCCACCTTTTCGGTTGACAGGCTAGATTTTCCACTGCCTGCATAGCACCTGTCTATTGGAGTGCCCCGGTGATGGGGGGACGTGCTCCGCGAGGGGACATCAGTGAGTCGTCAGCCGTGGTTGGTTGAGCCTCAGCAACGTGGTTGAGCGTCAGTTCCCCGCGAGGGCGGACGGGAGCTTGGCCCTAGTGGCAAGTCGCGGAGTCGTGGCGTGACAAAACTCGCCATCGCTCGCCGCAAGAGGATGGATGATGAAGGAGCTGTGGGTGTATCTGTGTATCATCGGCGTATGGATTGGCAGCGCGGCGTGGGCACAGCTCCCGCAAATCGAAGATTACCGCGGCGATTTCTGGTCCCGCCCGGCCCTCACCGGTGATTGGGGAGGCTGGCGCAACACCTCAGCGACACGTCGGGCTCTTGGGCCGTCTACTATAACTTCGATCAGTTCGTCTATACGACGAAGGCGGATGGCTCACAAGGCATCGGCATCTTCGGCCGGATTGGCTTTGGCGATCGGAATACCAACATTCTCGAGCAATTTTATAGCTTTGGCATCGGCGGTCGGGGCATGCTCCCCGGTCGGGATGATGACCGCTTTGGCGTCGGCTTTTACTACACCAACTTCAGCAACCGCCTGCCGGAGCTTGTTCTCTCCGGCGACGAGATCGGGCTGGAAATCTTTTACAACATCGCGGCGACCAACTGGCTCTATGTGACGCCGGATATCCAAGTCATCGAACCGGCGGGCAAACGAGCCACCACCGCGTTCCTAACCGGACTGCGCCTGCAGATGCGCTTCTGACTGCAAAGCCAACCAAAGTAAGGACCGATATCAGCATTGACAAGGGTTATCGGGGCAGGATAATAGAGGCATTAAGCGTGATATGCCGTGTTCTCTAACCTGACAGGAGGAAGGAGATGCCTGCTATATCCGAGAGCGAAGCCCGCACCCGATTAGGGGAGGTGCCTGGTTGGGACGTTGGCGACAAATCGCTGGTCCGTAAACTGGCATTGCCATCGTTTCCTGATGCCATCGCCTTCGTGGTCAAGGTCGCCTTTGTGGCCGAGGCCGCCGATCACCACCCCGACATCTCAATCAACTACCGTCGCCTGACCCTAACGCTGTGGACACATACAGAAAGCGGGATCACAGAGAAAGATTTCGCGCTGGCGAAAGCGATCAATAAGTTGATTGGATAAGGTCCATCGTCACTGGGGTGAACGGGTTCCACACTCGATCGTCCGGTCCCTCTGAGCCGGGCCGCGGGGAAGAATCTTGGGGTTCAGCCCCGGCGCTAGGCTTGGAGTGACAGCCAAGGGAACTTGGCTACAACTTCTAGCGTCGCAGACGGGGATCCAGTGCATCCCGCAGCCCATCGCCCAGCAGATTAAAGCTCACTACGATGAGGAAGATGGCCATCCCCGGAAAGAAGGTGACCCAAGGGGCCAGGCGTAGATACGACCGCCCTTCCGACAGCATCGCCCCCCACTCAGGGGTGGGGGGTGTCGCCCCTAGCCCCAAAAAACTGAGCGCTGCGGCCTCGATGATGGCTTCGGCGAGCCCCAAGGTGGCTTGCACGATCACCGGCGACATGACGTTCGGCAGGAGATGACGCAAGAGGAGTCGTCGATGGCTCATCCCCAGCGCCTGTCCAGCCTCAATGTAGGTGTGTTCTTTTTCCACCAGAATAGCAGCGCGGACGATGCGGATAAACCGCGGCAAATAGATAATGGCGATCGCCAGCATGGCATTGCGTAGGCCGGGACCGAACGCGGTGACGATGGCGATGGCCAGCAATACGGCGGGAAATGCCAGTAGAATGTCGCTGGTGCGCATGATGCTGATGTCTATTACGCGTCCCCAACGCCCTGTCGTGTAAAATCCCGCTACCAGCCCCAGCAGCAACCCCCCGACTACCGCAATGCCGACGGATATGAACCCGACGGTGAGGGAGATGCGCGCGCCATACATGACGCGGCTCAAGATATCGCGCCCGAAATCGTCCGTGCCCAGAAGATGTGCCGACGACGGTCCCTGCAGGCGCCGATTCAGATCCTGGGCGAGAGGATCATAGGGGCTGAGCGAAGGGGCGAGCAACGCAGCGGCGAAGAAGAGCAGGATGACAACTAATCCCGCGACAGCGCCGCGGTGTCTCAACAGGCGTCGCACGATATCACGCATGGGGCGAAATTGTTTACCCTGTTCGTCGGCGACCATGACGCAGATTTGTCCAGCAGTAGTGCTTGATGTGGGGAGCGGGCACGACGTCCTACCGAGGACAGTTCTAACCTTTATGCCGTAACGGGTCCTCAGGCCTGTGAGGCTGGCCCCAGGATGTGATGGACATCGACGGCCTCCGCGATGTTCTTCAGAAGTTCACGGCCGAGGCGCTGCAGGCGATAGCGGTCTCCCAGACGATGTACGGTCTGCGGACCCAGCAGAATCTGGCCAGCGTCGGCGATGCTGGCCAGGCGTGCCGCCAGGTTGGTCACCGGTCCGCTGGCTGTGAACGTCCAGCGCGTGCCGCGTACCCCCTCAAAACGGGTCGAACCCACCAACGCCACCCCGGAGTTGATGCCCATATGAATGGCGAGTGGCTGCGCGCGGTTGTCGCGATTGAGCGTGTCGGTGGCGGCCAGCAATGCGAGGGCCGTCTCAGCTGCTTTGATGGCGTGTCTGTGGACATCGGCATCCTGGAAGATCGCCATGAAGCCATCGCCGGCCGTCTCATTGATGTCGCCGCCAGCCTCGTGGATACGATCGAGAAAGCTTGAAAAATAGCGCTCCACCAGGCTATTGAGGGTCTCCGGCGGCAATTGTTCGCTCAAGCGGGTATAGCCGCTGATGTCCAGGAAAAGGACCGAGACATCGCACTCGCGTTTGGCTAGTTCCGGCGCCTCAGGGTTCGCGGCGATGAGGCGTTTGACGGTCTCTGGCACGAACCTGGCGAAGTGATCTTTGAGGCGGCGCAGTTCGCTGATTTTGCGGTCTACGGTGTGCTTGAGCTTCAAGGCCGTCTGAATACGCGCGACGAGCTCTCGCTGGTTGACCGGCTTGGTGAGGAAATCGTCTGCCCCGGCCTCGATGCCTTTGATGCGATCGTCGATACCATCCAGGGCGGTCATGATGACGATGGGGAGCAGCCGTGTGCCCTCGTTGCCCTTGAGAATTCGGCAGACGGTGAAGCCGTCCATGATCGGCATCATGATGTCCAACAGGATGAGGTCGGGGGCCTCGGTCGTAACTTTCTCCAGGGCCTCTTGGCCGTTCCCAGCGCTCACTGTGTCGTAGCCGAGATCCTGCAGCTCCTGCTCCAGATAGTCGACGTTGAACGGTTCGTCATCCACAATCAGAATTTTGGAAGGGGGGGGCATCACCACTCCTCCACAACTCTCGGCAAGCGTTGTCACCCCTTCCCCCCTGGTGGGGGAAGGTTGGGATGGGGGCAGGAGCGCTGGCATCACCCCTACCCTGCCCCTCCTCCATCAAGGGGGAGGGGATTCTACTGCCCGAGAAACTTATCGAGCTTGGCGAATAGCAAATCTTCATCGAGTGGCTTGCTGAGGTAGTCATCGCAGCCGCTTTGCCGGGCCTTCTCTTCGTCTCCTGTCATGACGTGAGCCGACAGGGCGATGATCGGGATATGCTTGAGCTCCACGTGAGCCTTAATCCGGCGCGTCGCCTCCCAAGCGTCGACGATGGGCAGCGACAGGTCCATGAAAATCAAGTCGGGGCGCTCGCGTTCGGCGAGCCGGAGGCCCTCGGCACCGTCGGCCGCCGTGATGATCTCGTAATCGTCTTCCAAGAGCTGCACGACCAGGTCTCGCTTGAACTCCACGTCCTCCACGACCAGGATTTTTTTCATGGGTTCAAACCTTTCGGTGTCGGGTCACGGTAGGCTCGAAGTAGGCCCCGCAATTCCTGGAGGAGCGTGTCACGATCCAGCCCCCGCTTCTGAATCACCGTGCGGGCAGTCCGGTCGAGCGCCACCCGCTCGGTGACCGTCAGCGCTTTGGCCGTGAGCACGATGACCGGGATATCCCGGGTTATGGCGTCGGCCTTGAGCTCATGCAGGGTCTGCCAGCCATCTTTGTGCGGCATCAGGATATCGAGGGTGATGGCAAACGGGCGAAGCTCCCGGGCTTTCTGAAGCCCTTCCTCACTGCCTGCAGCCCCCACCACCCGATAGCCTGCCTCGGCGAGGTTCTCCTGCAGCAGATAGACGACGTCCGGATCGTCGTCGATGGCCAGCACGATCCTGTCGGCCTCGGGCTGGATGGCTGGCGCGGCAGCTAAGGGCGCTGTGGCGCCAGCCATGGCCGGGTGGACAGCCTGATAGCGGAGAGGAATGATGGCGGTAAAGGTCGAGCCCGCCCCGATGGTGCTCTGCACGCTGATATCTCCGCCGAGGAGCCTGGCGAGATGGCGGCTAATCGACAGCCCCAACCCCGTGCCGCTGTATCTGCGGGTGGTGCTGCTATCCACCTGGTGGAATTCTTCGAAGATCAGCTCTAACTTATCCATGGGAATGCCAATGCCGGTATCGGTGACGGCGATCGCCCCCTGACCATCGCGCTGCCGGGCACTCACCGTGATGGTCCCCTCCTCGGTGAATTTGACCGCGTTGCTCAAGAGGTTCACCACGATCTGCTTCAGCTTGTCCTGATCTGTGAAGAGTGGCGATAGGCCAGGTTCTATGTCTTTCACCAGTCGGAGCCGCTCGCTCCTGACCAGCGGCTCGACGGTGCGCAGGCAGAGATCGATCAGCGGCTCGAGCGCGAAGCTGCTCGAGTGGACCTCCATACGCCCAGCCTCGATCTTAGAGAGGTCGAGGATGTCGTTGATCAGCGTCAGGAGATGGTCGGCGCTGATCAGGATCTTGCCCAGGTTGTCATACTCGCGCGCCGGCAGGATGTTCTTGGTGCGCCGCATCACGAGACGGGTGAAACCGATGATGGCATTCATCGGCGTCCTGAGCTCATGGGACATATTGGCCAGGAACTCCGACTTATGGCGCGAAGCCGATTCGAGCTGGCGGTTCGCCTCCTCCAGCGCCTGGGTGCGCTCCCTCACCCGGGCTTCCAATGCTTCGGCATGCTGTCGAACCTGCTGGAAGAGTTTGACGTTCTCAATGGCGATGGCCGCCTGATCCGCCAGGGCGCTCAGGAGCTGTCGGTCCTCGTCGCGGAACCTTTGCGGAACCCGGCTATACACGTACAGGACGCCGATCATCGTGCCACGCGCTTTGAGCGGCACTGCCACGGCGGAACGGAAACCCGATTCCTGCATGATCTCCAGGAAGGGACTATCGGGATATTCCTGCAGGTAGTCGCCCACCATGATGGGCTGGCCACCCACCACCACACGCCCGACAAGCCCCTCTTCAGGCTTGATGCGCAGTCCAACGAATGACTGCGGCACGGTCCCGCTGTAGGCCTGCAGCAGAAACTCATCGCTCTCGTCCTGGCGAAGGGCCAGCAGGCTTACCTCCGCTCGTAGGAGATCGCGGGTGCGCTCGACGATCAGGCGCAGGGTTGGTTCGAGGTCCACCTGAGCGGTGATCTCCTGGCCGATTTCGTACAGTGTCGAGGCCTCCACCACATTGCGTTGCAGCGCGGTCTCATTCTGTTCCAGGCTGTCAGCCATCTCGTTAAAAGCTTGGGCCAAGCGGCCGACCTCATCGCTGGAGTCGATCACGACCGTCACTGAGCGCTGACCGGCCGCGATGCGATGGGCGGCTTCCGCCAGACGACGGATCGGATCGGTCAGCCGACGCACTCGCGTAATGGTCAGAAAGAGCGCGATCCCCAGGCTGAGCCCGGTGATGATCACAAAGGTTCGGGCGATGACCGCGGTAGTTCGCGCAAAGTCCTGCAGCGGATAGACGAAGTCGAGCACCACCGCCCCCTGAAAGCTGGGGGCCCGGCCAACATCACCCGGCTGATACACCGGTATGGCATAGATCATGGTGGGCGCGACCTGCGACAGGTAGGTTTCGCCGGGGGGGAGGTCCTTCACGGCGAGGAAAAATGGCGCCTCCACCACCGAGCCGCGGTCGCGGCTGATCTGGCTTTTGACCACCTTGGCGACTTCCTCCCCCTGTGGGTCTACGTAACGGATTTGAGGATAGATCAGGTCGATGCTGTTGCTGCGCTCGGCGAAGCGCCGCAGGGAGTGTTGCAGCTGTAGGCGGTAGACTTCGGCCTCTTCCCTGAGGCCGTAGACCTGATTGTTGAAATAGTCGCGAATGGTCGGGTTCTCGGCGAGGGTGCGGAGGTCGTTCTCCCGCTGCTTGAGGTAACGGATGCTGGTCTTGGCCGCCTCTCGGCTGGACGTGATGAACCCCGCGGTCGCAAGGATCAGCATGGGGATGACGATTAGCGGCAAGATGATCACCAGCATCTTGGTTTGGATGCTGAAATCCCGCCAGAACCACTTCCGCGTCGCGTCCATGCACGACTCCTTCTGACGTCCTCGCTGGATAAAGCCTATTCTGTCTTCAGCGTTGGCTGCCGCACCGACCAGTGCTGCTCCGTCACCGAAGTCTCGGCGAGGTTGAGTATCGTGCTCACATACGGCACGAATTCTACGGCTTTGTTCACCGCGAAGAGTTTAATGGGGTTGTATAGGAAGAGAAAATACGCCTGGTTGTGGGTATGCCGTTCCATCTGGCGGATCAGCGCCTGCTGGTGCTCCCGATCGACGGTGCGTAAGACCTGCGCATAGAGCCGTTGGAGTTCCGGCTTCTCGAGGACCCAATCGCCCGAACCGTCGAGCGCGTACAGGTGATAGGGTTGAATAGCCGGGAAATTCATCGCGTCAAGCCAAGACGTCAGCGCGATATCCCATGCCTGTTGCTCTGCAGGCTGATCCAGCTCGGGGAGCCGCGTCTTCTGATTATAGACCACAGGATTGAGCATCTGGCGCTCCACCGTAAGGCCGACCTGCTCCAGCATCTTGCTGACCACGGTGGCCTGGACTTCCAGCGACAGGGGGGCGATCAGGATGACCGCCAGCCCGTCGGGATACCCGGCCTCCCGCAGCAGGGCACGGGCTTTGACCGGATCAAAGGCATAGGGCACCAGGTCGGGATCATACCCGAACGTATTGACGGCGAGCAGCTCTGGCACGATCACCCCATTGCCTTTGGCGGCGTACCGGATGAGGTCTTCCCGATTGATGGCAAGATTGATAGCCTGGCGCAACCGGACATCGCGCCATGGGCTCCCCGCTTTCCGCATATTGAACCGGCCGAACACGAACCCCAGGTTGTCGCGGTTTTTCACCACCTTGGCAAAAGGACTCTGGGCCACCCGTAGCGTCTCCAGTGGGCTCAGCTCACTGACCAGATCCACGCGCCCCTCGCTTGTCTTCACCCGCTCCACCGCGTCCTGTTGTGCCAGCGTACTGTCAAAGATGATGCGTTGCAGCCGTGGCAACCGGCTGGTGTCCCAATACTCCGGATTGGCTTCCAGGACGACCCGGTCAGTGCGTTTGTCCGGCAGGGAGAAGCCGTCCACCAGCTTGTACGGGCCCGTGCCCCACGGGCCAGCGCCTTGGATGATTCACCAACTCTTCTCCCCCCAGCCGACCTCGCGATGGAACTGGCGATTGGCCATATGCGTGATAACAAGCCTGGCCAGCGCCCCGCCGTCCGGTTCCGGAAACACGAAGCGGACCGTGTACGGATCGATGATCTCTAATCGCGATTCAGGTTTGAAGTTCCAATAGTCCCCAGACCTGTGCGGCTGCCGTAACCGCAGATTCTCTTCCCAGTTGAGCTTGACAATATCGGCATCGAAGACCTCGCCGTTATGAAAAATCACCCCCTGGCGCAGGGTCATCTCCAGGGTCAGGTCATCCAGCCACTGCCAAGCGGTTGCCAGTCCCGGCACCAACTTCCCATCCTTGTCGATCTCCACGAGGTGATCGAAGATGTTCCACGCAATCCACGCGAAATTGTTGGGGTCTGTATCCACAATCCGCAGTTCCCCCCGCGGGGCGGGGACCTCCTGCCCAACGCCGCCAGTGCTCCAGCCGAGGACACAAATCGCCAGGACGATGACGCTCGCAACCCTCTTGTGCATCCTTAACCCTCCTGACCTGTAGGCTTTCAGCCCCAAACTCACTGCCACTCTACATGCAGTCCCCATACGCTGATCCCGTCGACGTCTCGGTCATGGCAGGCGCCTCAATGCCTAACTGTTCCAGACTCTCCCCAATTCGAGCACAAAGCCCGGCAGCACCGGATCCCCGGAGATGGTCTGCGGGTTGTCGAGACACGCCACTGGTGTTTGTGGACGGTAAATATAGACCTTTTTTTCTATCGGGTCGATCAGCCAGCCGAGCTGCGCGCCGTTGTCGAGATACTCCTGCATTTTGGCCTGCACGGTGGCGAGCGCATCCGATGGTGACCGGAGCTTTAGGACAAAATCCGGACACAGCGGAGGGAATTGCCGTCGTTGCTCCGGGGTCAGCGCCTCCCAGCGTTCTCGTTTGACCCAAGCGAGATTGAGGGAACGTTTGGCGCCGTTCGGGAGTGTAAACCCGGTGGAGGAATCGAAGCCGACGCCGGTGCCATCGACATCTACCCAATTGCCAAAAACCTGAGTCAGCTTGAAATTCGTTCTCCCCGTCTCGCCGCCGGTGGGTGGCATGATCACCAGGTCTCCTTGGCTCGTGCGCTCGAGGCGCAAGTCGCGGTTGAGGTGGCAGAGCTCGAAAAATTGCTCGTCGCTCATGTCGATCACTGGCGCGAGGCGGAGGACCAAGGGTGGGATCTCGACGAAAGCCATCGTTTTGCACATGGGTTCTCACCCTTCTGTTACGGCTCTATGCCATCCTGCCGAACTGACCAGTGCTGATCGGTCACTGAGGTCTCGGTCAGGATGAGGCGAGTGGTCACATACGGCACAAACGTCACGGCCTTGTTCACTGCATGGAGCTGAATGGGGTTGTACAAGAAGAGGAAATAGGCGTGGTCGCGGGTGTGCCGCTCCATCTGGCGGATCAATGCCTGCTGGCGCTCGCGATCCACCGTGCCTAAGCCCAGCTGATAGAGCCGGCGGAGCTCGGGCTCCTCGCTGACCCAATCCCAAGGACCGCCAAGCACGTAGTCATGATAGAGTAGATAAACGGGAAAATTGTTGACATCACCCGTAGATGTCAGGGCGATATCCCAGGTTTGTTCCTCGGGCGGCTGCTCTAGACTGCTCAAGAAGATCTTGCGAATAAATGCAGCGCTGTCCAGAATCTGCAGCTCCATCTTGAGACCAACCTGCTCCAGCATCTTGCTGACCACGGTGGCCTGGACCTCCAGGTCCTCTGAGGCGATCATGGTGAGTGCCAATCCCTCGGGATAGCCTGCCTCCCGGAGCAGATGACTCGCCTTGTCGGGGTCGAAGGAATACGGTGCCAGGTCGGGATCATGCCCGAATGATTGCACTGGGAGGAACGCCGGGATCGTTACACCATTCCCCTTCGTGGCATAGCGAATGAGGTCCTCGCGGTTAATGGCCAAATTGACTGCCTGGCGCAGATGGCCATCGCGCTACGGGCTTCACGCTTTCTGCGTGTTGAAGTGGCCGAACACCGTCATGAGGCTCCCACGGTTTTTCACCACTGTGGCAAAGGGACTTTGGGCCACCCGCAGCGTCTCCAAAGGACTCAGCTCGGTGACCAGATCCACGCGCCCTTCCCCCGTCTTGACCAAGTCCACCGCCTCTTTCTGGCTCAACGTGTTGTCGAAGACGATCCGTTTCAGCCGGGGAAATCGGCTGTGATTCCAATAGTCCGTATTGGCTTCCAAGACGACCCGGTCCGACCGCTTGTCAGGTGTCGAGAACCCCTCCACCAGCCTATACGGTCCCGTGCCCCACGGGCCCGCGCCATCGAGAATTCACCGACTCTTCTCACCCCAGCCGAGCTCCCGATAGAACTGGCGGTTACCGATATGCATGGCGCGGAGCTTCTCCAAAGCCCCTCCATCCGGTTCGGGAAAGATGAATCGGACGATCTACGGGGTCACAGTCTCCAGACGCGACCCCGGTTTGAAGTTCATATACGTCCCACTTCTGTGCGGCTGCCGTAACCGGGTATTCTCTTCCCAGTTGAGCTTGACGATCTCAGCATCGAAGACTTCGCCGTTGTGAAAAATCACGCCCTGGCGCAGCGTGACCTCCAAGATGCAGTCATCGTGCCACTGCCAGCCGGTCGCCAGGCGCGGCACCAGCGTGCCACCCGTGCTGAGTTCCATAAGGTGATCGAAGACGTTAAACACCACCGACGCCCAGTTGGCGGGATTTTTATCCACGATCCGCAGCTCCCCCCGCGGCGTGGGACGCTCTTGCCCGAAGCTGCTGGCAATCCACCCAAGGGTACAGAGTACGAGAATGATACTACCGACAGAAAACTTGTGCATGGCCGATCCTCCATATTCCGGCAGGTGGTTAACTTATGACTGAGAGGCTATCCGGAAACTGAACTTGCCACAACGTATAATTGATTCGACAATTGGCGCACCCCGTACTGGTATAGGAGTGCGCACACATGGCGACGGAAAAGCCGACCCGCAAGCCGTCTCCCTCGGATCTGACGGACGCCCAGTGGACCATTTTGGAACCGCTGATTCCCGCGGCCCACACCCAACGCGGGGGACGCCCTCGTGAGGTGGACCGGCGCGAAATCGTGAAGGCGATCTTGTCGCTGAATCGGCGCGGGTGTCAATGGGAGAGGCTGCCGCACGAGTTGCTGCCCAAGAGCACCGTGGACGCATACTTTGCGCGGTGGCGCGACGACGGTACGTGGGTCACGCTGCTGGATGCCTTGCGAGCACAGACCCGCCAGCAAGCGGGTCGGGAGCCCACGCCCAGTGCCGCGTGCATCGACAGCCCATCGGTCAAGACGAGGGAGATGGGCGGTCGCGAGCGCGGCGATGATGGCGGCAGGAAGGTCAAAGGGCGCAAGCGCCATCTGTTGGTGGATATCCTGGGCGTGTTGGTTGTCGTCTTGATCACGAGTGCAGGGCTGGATGATGGGGTGGCAGCACCACAACTGCTCCAGCTCATCGAGGCGAACGATGTTCCCCGTCTCGAAACGATAGTTGCCGACAACACGTATCACAATCATGCGCTTCACACATGGAGGAGAGCACATCGCCCCACGTGGCGAATCGAGGTAAAGACGCGTCCGGAAGGGGTCACAGGGTTCACCCCCCTGGAGAAACGTTGGGTGGTGGAGCGTACCAACGCGTGGAACGGTCGCTATCGGCGCCATAGCAAAGACGATGAACGGAAACCCGAGTCGAGTGCTGCGATGATCTACATGAGCCACATTCATTTGATGCTGCGCAGACTCACTTCACACTGCTGACCTGAATTCCATGACAGAAGCGTTACTGCAGACTCTCTGAAATTGGCGTCCTGAATTTCCGGATAGCCTCTGAGCTCGACTTTATCCATTTGGAACATAGGTGGCGAAGCGAAAGACCTTGAGCTGCGATTTATCGCCAGGGTTTTTCAGCGTCGCGTAAAACCCTTGACATGCAAAAAGTTATCTCTTTGATTATCAATAAGTTATCCTTTAAGGATTTTATGCCGCATGCATGGCAGAGGGTCTCAGGCAAGCGGTGCAGCCGTGCGCTGGGCATGTCCACGCGGTCGGCTGTCGCCGGTGACAGGGGCACATGGGGAGCGGTCCACACGTGCTGGCGCCCCACGGCGATCGTCTCCGCACACGGGGCTGAACGTGGCGAGACCATGCCGCTTGACGGAGCGGCCGCGCGGGCTCGGGCGCCCCTTGGCCCGCCCACCGGGTGATCATCGAGACGCGCCCCCGCAGGGCTGGGGTGGTGTGGGCGAGGGCCCACGCGTGCCCTGGCCGCGGCGGTTCCCGGCCCAGAGGGGCGCGGGCCTCCTGCCAGGGCACTTCACGGCGCCCCCGGCGGACACCCCACGCCCCGCTCTGGCGGGGGCCCCCGTCAGGTCCGTCCCCCGCACGGCGTGGGGTGCGAAGGCTGCGTGCGGGGCGCGCCCCAGGACCCAGCGCCTGGGCCGCGCCGGCCTGCCCGCGTGCGCCCACCCGGCCGGGGCCGAGACGCGCGGCCCACCCCGCGCCCGGGCGCCGCTTTCCAGGGAAGCCACGACGTTGAAGAACGTCAGCAGGCTCGGGAAAAAGACCGCAAACGTCAGGAAGGCGTGCGTGAGCTTCCAGCCTTGCCCAATGCCCGGGTCCGTAAACTGGTGGTGCAGGCCCACCGGCGTGGACAGGAGCAGGAAAAGGATGAACGACGCTCGTGCCATGGGATCGCTAAACAGACGTCCTCCGGCTTGCCGTGGCACCAGGGTGTACCAGGAGACATATGTTGGGAGCAGCCAGAAATAGACAATAGGATGTCCCGAGAACCAGAACAGGGTCCGCGCCAGGAGGGGATCGGTGCCGCTCACCCATCCGCGGGACCATGGAATGAGCAGGAAGAGCGTTTCGGCAGC
>Ga0137403_10000205_pt1 | contig 73036 bp, 88 predicted proteins | sample CZOMad2_1_16fung_FD_122057 | JGI IMG/M metagenome (GOLD analysis project Ga0137403, IMG submission 122057) | Vadose zone soil fungal communities from Angelo Coast Range Reserve, California, USA - CZOMad2_1_16fungal (Hybrid Assembly) | ecosystem: Environmental > Terrestrial > Soil > Vadose zone...
TTTGGCGTCCCCAACGAGATTCGAACTCGTGTTACCGCCGTGAAAGGGCGATGTCCTAGGCCTCTAGACGATGGGGACGTAGACTTGAAAACTCTTTTGGTGGGATAAGCCCAACCAAACAATAATGCGGAAACCGCATAAATGTCCGATCTTCGCATTTTGGTTTATAGGGTTACCCGTATAATTCCCCCAAAAATTTTGGGCTGCATCTTTCTGAAGTGAAAACGCCCAATGCAGCGGCGCGCATTATATTCATTGCGCCCTCCCCTGTCTATACGCTTTAGCCTCCACGCAGTTTTTGTACTTTCACTTCAGCAAATTTGTCAGATGGGTTCGCTCATTAACCAGGCTTGTGGCTTGCATTCAATACCTCAGACCCGGGCCAACAAATAAACACTAGCCATGTGCCGCAAGCTTTACTAAAATGAGCAAGCTATTTTATTCGATTAAGGAGCGTTTCCCATGAAATACTTTCTATTGGCTGCTACCCTGACCTTAATTGCTGCGCCTGTACTTGCCGCGGATGTCGGCGTATCAATCAGCGTCGGTGAGCCCGGTTTCTACGGCCGCATAGACATCGGCGATGAGCCCCAGCCGGAAATCATCTATCGGCAACCGGTGATCATTGAACGTGCGCCGTACCCGATATCCTCCGAACCACTTTATCTGCATGTGCCACCCGGACATGAAAAGCACTGGCGCAAGCATTGCCGCGAGTATGACGCTTGCGGGAGGCAGGTCTACTTCATTCGGGACAGATGGTACAACGAGGTTTATTCCCCCCGTTATCGCGAACGCAGGGAATATCGCGGCGAACGGCATGATGATGAACGCAGGGATGACGAGCGCGAACATGGTCATGGGCGAGACCATCATGATGAAGGTCGTGGCCACGATGATCACAGAGACTGAAGAGAAACCGACTGGGGCGATCCAGGCCGTAATGGCAGAACGCAGCAACATAACGTTTTCATTCGAAGGGTGTTGCTGAATTACTTAAAAGCCAGTTGGTGGGATAAGCACTCCCGAACTCTAAGTATTCACGCCGCTTTCAGAGCGGCGGCAACGCCATTACCCACACCGTTACCCATGCGCAACTGAGTCATTAAGAGGAAAAATTAATAGCAAATGGTAAGTATACGTATCGTCCCGTTATAAACGCACATCCAGCGATCAAGTAAGTCTCTTCCAATTAGTCCATTAATTCCCTGTGCCGCAAGAGATGTTTCTATAACACCTACAGCTTCTATTAGGCAGCCGGATCCAGCGCTTGCCCCCGGAATGAATAACATGACGTCATATTGATTGCAAGTATGGACAATGCCATTTGTTGACGGTGTGTGAATATTAACGGAGCCTGTTGGCGTCAGTCCGAGCTCGTTAATCAATCCAGAGTCTATACATGAAGAAGTTGCGCCAGTATCAATGAGGAATTGCCCTTGAACGCTTGGCGGTACGGACCGACCCGCCGCAGCTAACGCCTGCTGCCTTGGTATGCTAAGCCCTACATGAGCTAAAACTAGAGGGCCTAAAGCCCCTATTTGAACATTTATGCTGGGCATGATGTCCCGAGATCACGAGTAAAAAAAGATACCCGTTCTGCGGGAGCAATTTGCTTTACCAAAAACGGTTCTAATTTGAAGCGCTCATAACCAAACTTAAGAGCATCTTCATAAGAATCGTATGTTCCAATTATATCTTCGCCTTGAATGAGCACGTACTTGCCCTGCTGCCCGAGAAGAGTCGGCAACTTATTCGCGTAAGTAAGTATTTCCTTTTCTAATATAGCCATGTTTGCCCCCAAAATCTATTGCCTCGCTAACATATATTTATATTTGTGTCAACATCTGCGTCTTCATCATAGCACACAGCCAAAAAACATAGTAAACAGCCAGCGACTAGCAATTGAATAATGACACCAGAATTATGGGTTACTTAAAAACAACACTCCCGACCTTGCGACACCGTAACACATTCAAAATTCCATGCCCATGCAGTAAGTTGTGACGCAAAAAATCGCTTGCAATATTTTCTCCGCCGTAGACAATGATAGCCGTCCTGCTGCAAACACCAACCGGGACGGCTAGCAAACATTGTCAATACACAAGCTGGAAAGCGAAGGCCCTTTCCGGAAAACAAGTCCAGTGCTGGCCATGATGGTTGGATGAAGAAGATAAGGGATTGTCGGCTCCGCTTGGAAGGTAACCGTCCATGCTTAAGGAGTGAATGACCACACGATTTGCAGTTCCATATGCCCGGCACGGCAACCGGGAAGCGCAAGCAAGGGAATTATAAAGCCCGAGCCCGCCTTTGTTCTCCTCTTGGGGAGAGAAAGGTGTGGTCATGTCACAATCAATTTCACAAGATCGTTTAATCGATCTTCACCTCGTTAAAAAAATTGTAGGACTCAGCAAAGCTATGGTCTACCTGCTCATTGCTCGCGAGGAGTTTCCTGCTCAAATCAAAATAGGCAAGAGATCCCTCTGGTCCGAAAATCAAATCCGCGCTTGGGTAGATGACCGAGTTGCAAACCCTATTCCCATTGGGCGCAAGCCAAATTATGTTCCTAGCCCAAACCCAAGGGGACTGTCATGAGTGGCAAAGTTTCTGGGCTTGTGCTGGATCACTTGCCGGGGTGCGACCATGTGCAGTTGGTTATTGCTCTTGTCCTGGCCGATGCATCCGACCATGATGGAAGTAGTGTTCGGCCATCCGTTGCGCGAATTGCTACGCTGGCAAGAGTAGCAGAGCGCACAGTTCAATATCATTTACGCAAGTTCGAGCAAGATGGTTTTCTGGTCTTGCTTAGGCCTGGCGGGGGTCGTGGTCGACCAGCAGAATACAACATCGACCTTAACTGGTTGCTCGCGCAACCTGCAGTTCTCCAAACTCAAAAGGGTGCATCTGTTGCACCCTTTGTAGAAACGGTGCAAAAAGGGTGCACCGAGCCAGTAGGAAACGGTGCAAAAAGGGTGCAGCCTAGGGTGCACCCAACCCATGACCCGGTGGTATTACCCACCACCACCCACCACCAGGTGGTGGTGGAAGAATTGGAAGAAATGATTGAAGCGGCTTTTTGGGCTGCCCCGCTGATCAAAAATGAGGTGGGTTTTCGGCGCAAAGTCAGGTCAAGAATCTTGAGCGAAGGCGCAAACGCAGAAGATCTGCGCACTTTATCAAGTTGGCGCGCCCAAAAATCAAAAATCGAAGCAAACCAAAAACAACAAAGCCCGTCGGCTGCGTGCCTAGAAATAGACGAAATAGACCCGGTCGCGCGTGAGAAAGGAGAAAAATTATTGTCTGCTGCAATGCTGGCCAGGATTCGTTCAGGCAAGCCAGAACCCCGACTTACAGGGGAAGGTTAACAGGGGGTTTAGATGAATGAATCAAGGCAGGGCAGGCGACGGCAGACAGCCCATGCGGGCTAGTGCCTCAATGCTCAGTTCGCGTTTGTTTATGGTCAGCCGCGAATGACTTTGTTCAACGCGATCCCGAACAGTACCCTGTCTCTGTCGTTGCTAGTGATCAATGTGTAGGTGGTTTTGCTGTTGCTAAACCCAAATCCATCTGAATAGTTGGTTGTATTGAGCAAGTCATTCAATGGAATCGCGAACGATTTCCTATCACCCGAGAAGATCACACGCTTGTCGGTGATGACCAATTCGCCGGAGGCAACGCTCACCATGCCCTTGACGGCCTTGCCCCGTGCGCCGCTCGTCCGCAGCGTCACACCCTTAGCAACACGCACGCTCACGCCTGATGTACTTGCTGAATATCCAACAGTCTTGACCTCTTGCAGGCTTGCCATCACGGCACCGTAGGCCTTCTCGTCCGCCTTGATCAAGGCTTGGGTGGGGCACATTTCCGTCAGGGGAGACGCCAGCAACATCTGCAACTCTTGCTCTTCCTTGTTCTTGCGAGTCTTGATGCCCCGCGCGCTGACAACTAGGAAATATCCAAGTCCGCCAGCGAATCCCCAACAGATCAAAGTGCCGATGAGAAACTGAGTCAACGTTGCATCTTTTGCTACGTCGCCTGTGACCCATAGCCAGATCCAGTTCAATGGAATGAATACCGCAAGCGCAGCGGCCGACCAAGACAATATTCTCCCAACGCCCATGTTAATGCTTAGTATAGTGATCGTGTGTTCGTGAATTTTTGTAATGCCCGCCCTTGTGAGAACTTCCGCTACCACCAGCATAGTGACCGCCCTGATTTGAATAGTGGCGTCCAGATTTTGCCAATGCAGCGGGCGAAACTACCAACGACAGCGATATAAAAATTGCGAGAAGTCCGCGCACAACCTTATTCATAACATCCCTATAAAAACCTAGTCGAGCGGCATTCTGCCCGCAAGCTGCAAAAATATCAATTTTGGAAGGCACTAGCCCGCATGGGCTGTCTACCCAGCGCGCTTTGCACTGACAAACAACCCCCGCCGAGTGCCAAATTAACTCATCCTCCTGCAAGCGGGATTTTTGTCCGGCACCACCTTACCTCTGATTCTGAATGCCCGGCTGGCTTTGACCTTCGAGCTTTTATGAAAGACTCAGAATTTCATTATAAGTCCATGATTGTACAATGATTTTCTCCTTGCAATATTTTTGTCACTGGTTAGACTGATTGACAGTTGAGAGCAAAAAACAGGGAGCGAGGTGTCTTTTCCGTCCCCTGCGGGTGACTTAAAACTCGCTCTCCGAGGGCGCACCTGCGGCGCGAAAAATTGAGGACTTTTGGGGCATGGGACGAAAAATACAAATCAAAATCAGGCTGGATGAAGAAGAGCATTCCGCCCTGATGGCAAAAAAAGGCAGCATGCGCCTGGCTCCATGGCTGCGCGCATGCGCCCTGGGATCCACCCCCTTTCAGGTTCCACCCATAAATTCCCAAGCGGTGGCCGAGCTCGGCAAAATTGGAAGCAACCTGAATCAGCTTGCCAAATTTGCGAATCGATCGGGTGGCTTTGACTTGGATCACAAAGAACTAAAAACAGAAATGGCAGCGCTCCGGCTGGCACTTCAAGCAGGGTCAGCATGACAAAGTTAAAAGCCATGACTGGCTCCGGCTTCGGGGGCTTAATTGCTTATATGACTGAAAAGGAGGCCTCGTCTTTTATTTGTGGTAGCCAGGAGACAGCAAAAGACTTCCTGCGCGAGTGCTCTGCACTGCGATCGGCGCGCCCAGATTGTAAAAAACCAGTTTTGCATTTTTCCCTTTCCCAGCCACCAGGTGAAAAATTAACAGACGAACAATGGGTCGAGGCGGTGGATAAATTCCTGACAAAAATGGGGCTGCAAGACCACTCACATTTCGTGGTCAGGCACAGCGACACTGACCACGATCACATTCATATCTCAGTGAACAAAATCGGCACAAACGGCAGACTTTGGGCAACACAAAACAGTGCCAAACTCGGCATGAAAGCAGTCCAAGAAATTGAAATGGAAATGGGTCTGACTATCACAAGGTCGTTGGCAGATCATCGTAAGGAAGGCCACGGCGCAAATCCCATCTCGAACGGCGCGCTCAGGCAGTTTCAGCGAAGCGGCACATTGCCTGTCGGCACGAAAAAAAGAATCCAGGAAAGGATAAAAAATGAACGCGCGGGAGCAGATCGAGCGGCACATCGTAACGCAGACCAAGACCATGGAGGACTGGTCGATCGCCCGCCCTCAAATTCGGAAAAAAATCATGGAACTGGAAGAAAAAATCAAGACGCTGGAAAAACGCCTCAACGCCTTGGAAACACCGACCAGCAACATCTTTCAGCGAATGCTGAAATAACTGCAGCACTAAAAAAAGGAGCATCAAATGGAAAAACCACCCTCAGCCAGAACAGACACCAACCCAGGCGAGCTTTCACCCCATGGCTCAATCGCCGCGCAGATCGTCCAGGTCTGCGGGTTAGCGCCCACGCTGGGCCGCAGCGTATGCCTGTATTGCTCGCATCACGTCCTAGCAATGGACGACAAGAAGCGGGCGACCCTTTATTGCAGCCGGCTCTTCAGGGATTTGGAAGTAGCGATCACGGCCTGCACGGGCTTCAGCCCGGTGGAGGAATAACATCAAAAAACGCACCTTCAATCTCACCCACACCCCCAACCTTAAATGGCCGCATCACGCCGAAACCCGCGCCGGGCATGGCTTTTGATCTTTATTGGCCTGGGCGGCACAAGCCAAGTTTTCGCTGGCACAGCGATCAAAGAAAAATTGAGTTGCTTGCAGAGCCAAACAGGGAGAGCGTTTCCGCCTTGTTTGACCTAGTCAAAGAAAAGCAAATGGGTGAGCCCATTGAAATTTTTGGCGACTATGAATTCCTCGCACAAGCCAGTATGGAGGCAGCCCGGCGCGGGGTTCGGGTAGATTTTAGTGTCAAGGATGGGGACACGCTAAAACAGTATTACCAAATCCAGTTGGACAGAATGGAATCTGATCGCGTCAAAGCCTACAAGCAACAAACAGCACCGCCAAAGCCAGCAGAAACAAAGGCTTTGGAGCAACAGCAAGCCGAAGCAGAAGTGAAAAAACCACGCCCTCGCGCGTAATCTAAAAAGGAGCAACAAACATGAACAGATTCGAGGACCCAAAAAATATCGCGATCCAAGAAAAAATCGCAGCTCGCTTAAAAGACTGGCCCAACGGCCGGGACGCCCTCCACGACGCGGTCCGTGAGGCTGCCAGGGCGAACATTTACCCCGGCGGCGCAGCACCTGGCATGGCTGAAATTCAAAGACTCTTGGAGGCTAGATCCGACACCCCTCGGGACGTAATGGATGGCTGGTGGCACGAGGAGCGGGGTGTCATCAACGAGGAACGGGAACGTGCGCGAGCGCGTGCGGTCCAGCGCGCGTGGACGGAGCGGGAGTATTTCGAAGAGGACATTCAAGAAAGAATCGCGGCCTGTTTAAAAGATTGGCCAGAAAACACGGACGCGCTGCGCACTGCCGTCCGCGAGGCCGCCCGGGCTGAATTTTACCCAGCCGGCCTTATGCCCACGGAGGAGGAAATTCAGAAGCGGCGGGAGGGATTCAACACTCGGTCTGGCATCTGCTCAGATTGGTGGCATGAAGAACGCGACAAAATGGCGTTGGAGCAGAAACAGAAACAGGAATCAGAAGAACCGCCAAAACCCTTGAATTCAGAGGACTTGGAGCACCGCGTCGAGGAAGAAGCCAAAAAACCAGCCATGCGTCCCCGCATGTGAACCCAACTTACCACAACCAAAAAGGAGAATCAAAAATGAGCAATAAAGAAGAAGACGAACTTTTCATTAAAGAGATCGAAAAAATGATCGGGATAAGAGTGGCGTGGGTTCGAGAAATTTGCAACCAACTGGTGGCAGAAGAAGAGGAAGACAGTCTGGAATTTAAAGAGTGGCGGGAGGGCGATATCGTCCATCCGCCAATTCCAGAGTTCAAAGAGTGGAAAAGGGCCATGCTGGAGAGGCTTGAGCAGCGAGACGAGGCAGAATTTGACCCAATGTCATGCCCCATGGAAGAACTCGAAGAAGAGATTACGAAAATCGGTCTTCTGCGCAGCCATTTCCTGCAGGGCGTTCGGCACGCCCGCATCATTATCCGCGCCGGGACGGGCGGGAAAATTCGGTAAAAAAATCATGGAAGAAAAACTCGCCGTTCTCGAAAAACTGCTCCAAAAACATGGCGTCCCTAAAGCATTCTGGCCACGAATTTTGGAATCAGAAAAGTATAGGCTCATGCGGATAGAAAGGTCTGACAAGCTCTGGCTCCTTCGAATCCAAGAAATGAAAAAACGTGATGTCGAGGAGCAAAAACGCAGCCGGGAATTTACCCGCCTGCTCATTTTTCTCCTGCTTCTCATGGAGCTTAAAAGTTGGAACGCCGAGTCTTTTTTCCACTGTGCATGGGGGCTCTGGGCTGACCAAAAACAGCCAGGGCTCCATGATGGTCAGGGGTTTGAACAGGTAGAAATGGCGATCGCCGGCGTGGCGTTGACCAAGTTTTCGCAAGCCCAAGTTGAAGACGCTCTCCATTCGGGACGGCCAATTTTCGAACGACAAAACGAACCGGGAAATCGTGGCAGAGTCAGCTCAGTTTTCCCCATGCGAATCGCCCTGCGCGCTGTTACTGAACACCGCATCGAAGAAGAGGCCAATGCGTGGCGACCAGCGCCAGTCTTCAATTCCAAACCATTCAAGCCCGGAAAAAGTAAACGAAAATTAGCATCACCAAAAGTTTGATTTTTTCAACCAGTAACATCAAAAAAGGAGCTTTACATCATGAGTACATTTTCTAATTTTTGTGAAATCGGCGGGTCTGGAACGGGGTTTGCGGCCCTCAAACCTTTCAACCGCGCGCCCACCCCCCCACCGAAGAAAGAAGAAACACCACCGAACGGCGTGAAATGAGGCTAAAAATGAAAACTTTAGACAGAATACAAAACTTTTTTCGCCCCACCAGCCACGATGCTCTGAAGCAAAATCCACAGCCAAACCCACCGTCAGATTGGCGCTGGAGCGGGTGGCGAATGACGTACCCTGAGGAGTTGAAAGAGGGGTACTCTCCCTGCCAGATTTCTGATTTTTTGATCACTGGTTATGTCATTGGAATTCACCGTACAACGGAAAAGTACGCGGGCTCGCAAACGCACATCATTTTCAGTCCTGAGCTCCCGCCGCGGCACGGACGTGGGACGTTCAGGAGGACAAGGGAAGGCGGCTTAATAGCTCACCCGTCCTCTGTTTGGCAGGGTCAATACAGACGCCAGATCCACCTACTGGATGAGGATCAATTGTTTTTCAACCAGCTTAAAAAGCACCACGAAAACAAAACAAGAATTGAGCTTTTTGGCATTTTTTACCCGGTTACTTTCGACGATCCCACCGCGCCGGAAAAATTTCATTTTGCGGGGTGGAACGGTGACTGGTGTTGCCCCTGCGGTGGACACCTGGAGATCACCGTAATCGAACAACCAGGAAGAAAGGCTTTTGATATATCCGCGCTGGAAAGGATGCACGCTCGACGCGCCCAGGTGGTCGACACAATGGCCGACGGGACCCCTTTGTGGGGGTGGGTGCAGCCATGAATAAAAAGAAAGTGGTACTGACTGTTATCAAAGTGGCGAGCGGCTGGCACGCGGCTGCGATGACGGTGAAGAATGTCAAGGAATCGGGCAGCCGGATCGCCCGGCTGTGGCGGGTTTTTTCTGACGCAAATCACCCGCCGAAGCCGGACAAAATGGGTAAAAAATTTATGGTTTACTCTCCCTTCGTCTATCAATTTGGGGAGTGGTCAAAAGAAAAAAACGCCGGTGGCGGTTTTGATTTTGAGTCCGTCGACGTGGTCCAGTCGCTCGACCAAATCCCTGCGGGCAAGCCCTATTCCAGGGGTGCTTATTTTGTGGGCGACGATTATGCCGAGCTGATGAAAATGGCCTTCACGCCTGAGCAAATTGACGGCATGGTAAAAGGATTCGAACTGCGGAAAGCGCTATTCCTGATCGGCGGCATGACCACAATAATCCTCTCCGTCATGTTCATGATATTCGGCAAGTGGGTCGCTGTCATATCCCTTCCCCCTGCACTGGCGATGCTGTCCATGTCGATCAAAAACGGGATCGCTGCGGACACGCTGACGGTGCAGAAGCCCGTCGACCTCAAGGACTATTTGGCCAGAAACGGTTTTTTTGGATGGGCGGTTTAGCGTTACTGTGATACAATGAGACCGCGATTTTAGTTCTATGTACCCCACCTCGGTGGGGTGTTGAAAGAGAAAAATAAGAAACACAAAGCACATTTGAGGCCGGAGCGATCCGGCCTTTTCATTTAGCCTTTTTGAATTTCACCACAGTCGCACCCACCCGCAGCCCATCGAGATAATCAGCCCAATGCTGCATCATCTTTTTGCGCTCATCAAATCTCAACAAGTGCGTCTCCCGCTTGTACGCTGCGCGCACCTGGTCGGTGTCCGAATGCGCGAGCTGTATCTCGATCAGCCTGCTGTCATATCCCATCTGTTCCAGATTGGTGGACGCCATCGCCCGAAAGCCGTGCGCCGTCATTTCGTTTTTTTCGTAACCCATGCGGCGAATGGCTGAAAGAAAAGCCATGTCGGACAGGCATCGTGTTTTTGATTGCGGGGACGGGAACAGATACTCCCCCTCCCCTGAAACCGTTTTGAGTTCATGCAAAATTTCCACAACTTGCTCCGAGAGCGGAACAAGATGTGGCCGCTTTGCTTTCATTCTGCCAGCCGGGATTATCCATGCCCGTGCGGGCAAATCAAATTCAGCCCACACCGACTGGCGCAATTCACCTGGCCGGACAAATACCAGCGGCGCAAGTTTCAGAGCGAGGCGGACGACTTCCGATCCCTTGTAGTCGTCTATGTTGCGCAACAATTTACCAATCTCCACTGGCTCGGTAATCGCCCCGAGATGTGTTCCCCGCGCCGGTGGCAGCGCACCGCGCAAATCCTGAGTAACATCTCGCTCAGCGCGTCCGGTTGCGACCGCATATCGCCAAATCTGCCCGCAGTTCTGGTGGAGTCGATGCGCCGTGTCCAGGACGCCCCTGGCTTCAACTCGACGAAGTACGGACAGCAAAATCGCCGGCGTAATGCCCTTGATCTCTTCTTTGCCGAGCCACGGAAAGAGATCGCGTTCCAGCCGTCTGATTATTTTGCCACGGTGACTATCCGCCCATTGCGTGCCGAACTTTGCAAACCATTCCCGGGAAATCGCCTCGACAGTCTCACCCTTGAGCATGTCGGCCTGTTTAATCGCGTTTTGAGCCTCTCGCTTAATGGCGGATGGGTCAGTGCCATTGCTCAGTAACCTGCGCGCATCAAAGGCACGTTCTCGCGCATCCCGGAGACCTAAAACCGGGTACACCCCCAGGGACAAAGTCTTCTCTTTGCCAGCAAAGCGATATCGGAACCACCAAAGTTTTTTTCCGTTGGGCTGGATGATCAGCGAGAGTCCGTCCCCGTCGCTGATCTTGTATTGCTTCTCCCCGGCTTGTGCTGCTGCTATCGTTTTGTCAGTTAGCTTGCCCACGAGCATCTACCTTTCTTTTTTTGGTTGTGGGTAACAGAAATCGAAACCCATTACCCACAGCTTGCTCCGTTACCCACAAAAACGCAATCTGTTACCCACAAAAATCTGTGGCTACACGCGGACAGCTATGGACAATCAAGGACAGTGATGGACGCATGAAAGGCTTATGGATAAAGGCTTACAGGAATGACGGGCGAGAAAAAAGCCCCTTGGTTCAGGGGCTTAATTTAGGGTGGGTGGTGGAGATAAGCGGGATCGAACCGCTGACCTCTTGCATGCCATGCAAGCGCTCTCCCAGCTGAGCTATACCCCCGGTACCTCGAAAAGAGGGCGCATTATAGTGATGCGCCCTAGGCTTGTAAAGACGACTTTACAGGACTTACAGGTATTTTTTCATGCGTGCCAGCACCACTTCACGCGGAAGCAATGCAAGCACGGCATCTACCGAAGGGGTATGTGTTTGTCCGACCAGCATGACGCGCAGCGGCATGGCCAACTTGGGCATTTTCAAATTGTGTTTGGCCAGCAATTCTTTGATCAGCGCTGCCAGGGCAGGCGCTTTCCAGGCAACATCGACAAAACGCCCGGCAAGTTCGCGCAAAACCGGGATGGCTTCTGGAACAAGTTGGGTATCCAGTAATTCCTGCGCCGGATGCACTTCGCCATAAAAAACTTTTGCCTCGTTCGCCAATTCAACCAAGGTTGCGACGCGCTCTTTATACAAGGCGATCACCGCTTCCAGTGCAGGAGTATCAGTTGGCGTCACACCATGTGCTGTCAGATACTTTCGCACCCATACCGCCAAACGGCTGTTATCTGCCAGCTTGATGTAATGCTGATTCAACCAGCGTAATTTTTCGCTGTTGAATTGCGCGGCAGAAGGCGTAATGTGATCCAGATCGAACCATTCGACCAATTGCTGCGCGGAAAAGATCTCCGCATCACCGTGCGACCAACCCAAGCGCGCCAGGTAATTGACGAGCGCTTCTGGCAAATAACCATCCTCTTCATACTGCATCACACTGACTGCGCCATGGCGCTTGGATAATTTCTGTCCATCGTCGCCCAGTATCATGGATAGATGAGCATATTGCGGCACAGTGGCATTCAATGTCTTGAGAATGTTGATTTGGCGCGGAGTGTTATTGACGTGATCGTCACCGCGAATCACGTGCGTGATGCCCATATCCCAGTCGTCCACCACCACGCAAAAATTGTAAGTGGGCGTACCGTCTGCACGAGCAATGATTAAATCATCCAGTTCATTATTTTCAAAAACGATATGCCCTTTGACTAAATCATGCCACTCGGTCGTACCAGTCAGCGGTGTTTTGAAGCGCACTACCGGAGTAATTCCTTGCGGCGGAGTGGGCAGGTTTTTGCCTGGCTCGGGACGCCAGCGTCCGTCATAGCGCGGCTTTTCACCGCGTGCGCGCTGCGCTTCACGCATCGCATCCAACTCGTCTGGCGCGGTATAGCAATAATACGCGTCGCCCTTGTCCAGCATTTTCTGAAGCACCGCTTGGTAGCGGTCCATACGTTGCATCTGATAGAAGGGGCCTTCGTCATAATCCAGACCCAGCCACGCCATGCCATCCAGAATGCCCTGTACTGCTTCGGGTGTAGAACGCTCCACATCGCTATCTTCTATACGCAGAATGAAAGTGCCACCATGCCTGCGTGCATACGCCCAGGAAAAAAGTGCGGTGCGTGCACCGCCAATGTGCAGATAGCCGGTTGGGCTGGGGGCAAAACGAGTACGTGTGGTCATAAACGAATCTCTAAAATTCCGTCATTCCCGCAAACTATCCATAAAGTTTGCGTCCGCGTATGCGTGCCCGGTGAGCGCGGCGTTGCTCGGCTTCGGTTAGCTCTCTGGGTTTCTTTCCTTCAAACGGATTTTTACTGGAGTTATATTGAATCTTCATTGGCGTTCCCTTGAGCTTGAAGATTTCGCAAAAGGTGCGCTCCAGATAACGGGTATAACCAGCCGGGACATCATCCAATCCGCTGCCGTGTATCACAATTAACGGCGGGTTGCTGCCGCCTTGATGGGCGTAGCGCATCTTGGGCGTGAAGCGTCCGCCCTTAGGCGGTGCCTGTTTTTCCAGTGCGCCGATCAATGCGCGCGTGAGTTTGGGCGTGGACAACTTTGCCATTGCTGCGGCATAGGCTTCGTCCACCGACTTGAGCACTGCCGAAATACCGTTGCCATGCAAGGCAGAAATATAATGCAGTTTGGCGAATTTCAGGAAATGCAATTTGCGTTCGATATCACGCTTGACCTGATCGCGCCGATATTCGTCCAGACCATCCCACTTGTTGACGGCCAACACCAGTGCACAACCGGCTTGCAGCACGAAGTCGGCAACATGCGCGTCCTGCTCGGTAATTTGGTCACCCGCATCCACCACCAGCACCACTACATTGGCATCTTCGACCGCCTGCATGGTTTTGATGACAGAAAATTTTTCCACGGCTTCGTCCACCTTGCCGCGCCTGCGCACCCCGGCGGTGTCGATAATGGTGTATTGCTTGCCGTCACGCTCGAAGTCGATATAAATACTGTCGCGCGTGGTGCCCGGTTGGTCGAACGCGATCACGCGTTGCTCGCCGAGTATGGCGTTAACCAATGTGGATTTACCAACATTGGGACGGCCAACGATCGCCAGTTTCGGCGGATGGTCGGCGTCTGATTTTTCTTCACTGTCAGGCGCAAAATTCTCCAGTGCGATTTCAATCAATTCGGTGACATTATCACCGTGTGCGGAAGAAATCGGCAGCGGTTCACCCAAACCCAGTTCGAAAAAATCAGCGGTTACTTTGGCGCGCGCCATGCCTTCTGCCTTATTGACCAGCAGCAGCAGCGGCTTGCCAGTTTTGCGCAATTGTTCGGCGATGATGGCATCTTGCGGTGTGCAACCGGCACGACCATCAACCAGAAACAATACCATGTCGGCTTCATCAACCGCCTGACGGCTTTGTTTCGCCATTTCGTACAGGATGCCCGATTTGGCGACTGGCTCCAGACCGCCGGTATCGACAACCAGATAGGACTTGTCTCCCACCCGGCCACGACCATAGTGGCGATCACGAGTCAACCCTGGCATATCCGCAACCAGGGCATCGCGACTGCGTGTGAGGCGATTGAATAAAGTAGATTTACCCACATTCGGACGACCTACCAAAACCAGCGTGGGCAACATTCAATAACTTTCCTTAATGCAGGGACAGCGAATACAAACCACCTTTGCGTGTCTGCACTAATACGCCTTCGCCAAGCTCAACCGGTGCTGTCAGGATGGCGCTGCCGTCAAGGCTGATGCGCGCAACAAAACTGCCATCTTCGCGATTCAAACCATGTAGAAAGCCCTGATAGTCTCCCGCCACAACAAAGTTTCCCAGCACGTAGGGCGCGGTGGTATTGCGGTCACGCAGCATATCGTTTTTCCACAGCGTACTGCCGGTGGTTTTGTCCAATGCGATCAGCGCGCCATGCGCGTCAGTAATGTACAGGAACTTGCGTAACAGTAACATGCCTTTGTCGCTGGAAATGTCACGGCTCCATAACAGATTACCCTGGCTGATATCAAAGCAGGCGACTCGACCTTGAAAAGAAATCGCGCAAACCTGTTCGTCGTCCACCATCGGATTGCTGGTGATGTCACTGATGCGCTCAAGCTCAGTATTACCGGTCGGTTGCGATACTGCTGCCTCCCATAACACTTCGCCGTTTTTGATATTGATGGCGACCAGCTTGCCGCCTGCAAAACCTGCATAAGCAACGCCGCGCAGCACGGTGACACCCGCATTACTACGCACGACCAAAGCCGGAGTAATACGTTCATAAACCCATAGTTGCTTGCCGTCTTCAGCGCTCAATCCGGTAATGTGCCCATCACCGCTGCGCACAATGACCACGCCATCGGCGGCTTGCGGCGCACTCAACACTTCGCTGCTGACTTTACTTTTCCAGCGCAATTTCCCGTCTTCCTGATAGGCCAGCACGTCGCCCTTGTCACTGCCGACCAGCACCAGCCCTTCTCCATCACCCGTTCCACCAGAAATCCTGATACCGGTTTCTATCTGCCATTTCTGCTTGCCACTGCTCGCATCAATACTCACCAATTTGCCATTACTGGTTGCGGCATAGATTGCATCTTTGCTCAAAGCAGCGAGCAAAAAATCAGAGCCGCTGTCGCCAATATTTGCGCTCCAGCGCACTGCAAAACTAGCAGTCCGTTTGAATTCGGTCAGCTTGGCAGGTTCGATAACAATTTTATTCCCACTGCCAAACCAGCCTTTTATCGTAGAGCAACCGCCCAATCCCAACAGCATCAGCAACACCATCAGCCGCATCAAAGTCATTTGCCATCTCCCAGCGCATCCAGTTTCATCTGAATCAGATTACGGTACGCGCTTTTCGCTTCGGTCTTGTCATAGGCAATCTGGTAGGCAGCTCTGGCTTCGCCAGGTTTACCCTGAGCGCTCAATACATCCCCTTTCAAATCGGCATACAAACCATCGAATGAAGCGGGATGCTGAGCATCAAGTTGTTGTAACGCGGCGGCATAATTCTGCTCGTTTAAAAGCACTGCTGCCAGACGCAGGCGCGCTACATCTTTCAAAGTAGCTTCTTTGACATGATCGATCACCCATTGCAACTGCGTCTTGGCGCGAACAGCGTCCTTGCTCTGTTCGTTCACCTGTGCAGCCTCCAGCGCGGCACGTGCGGCATAAGCGGAAGCAGCATATTTATCCATCAGCACAGCAGCAGCATCGTTGATACGTCGGCTGTCATTACTACCAAGCTGCAAGGTAAATTGTTGATACAGCGTTGCTGCATCACCGCTCTGCTTGTGCTGATAATATTGCCAGCCACGCCAACCGGCAAAAATAGCGGCGACGATCAGCAGCATGCTGAGCAGCCGCGTGCCGTTGTCCTTCCACCATGTTTTTAGCGCATCAAGTTGTTCCTGTTCCTGCAAGTCTAAAGCTGCCATACCTTACCTCTATTGTGTTTATTGCTTGATAATCGCGCTGAGTTGATGCAATTGCACACGAATTTGTTCACCACCTTGCATCGGTTTGACACTGACTTCTCCGAACTGCATTTCATCATCGCCGATAATGACAGAGAAACGTGCGCCACTGGCATCGGCTTTTTTCATCTGCGCCTTGAAACTGCCTGCACCACAATGCAATATTACCCGCAGATCCGCGTCACGCAACTGTTCCGCCACCTGGCTGGCAAAGTGATCGGTATTTTCGCCCTGATGTACTACATATACATCCAACTCTTGTCTGGGTGGCGGTGTACCGTCTTCTTGTATCAATGCAAGCAGGCGTTCCACACCCATGGCGAAGCCGAATGCAGGCGCTGGTTTTCCGCCCATCTGTTCGATTAACCCATCGTAGCGGCCACCCGCACAGATCGTGCCTTGCGCGCCCAATCGGGTAGTCACCCACTCGAACACGGTGCGATTGTAGTAATCCAGCCCACGCACCAAACGCGGATTGATATCGAATGGAATGCCGTGCTGTCGGAGCTGCACCTGAACTTGCTCAAAATGCTGCAAGGCGGCATCGTCCAATTCATCCGTCAAATTTGGTGCTGCGTTAATCAATGTTTGCAGTGCCGGATTTTTACTATCCAGAATACGCAGCGGGTTAGTGTGCAAGCGCCGCTGCGCATCTGCATCCAGTACATCTTGGTGTTGCTCGAAATAGCTAATCAGTTTGGCACGATGCCGCTGCCTTGCGTCGGCATCACCCAGACTATTCAATTGTAAAGTCACCTCACACAAGCCAATTTTTTTCCACAGTCGCGCGCACATCACGATCTGCTCAACATCAATATCGGGACCGGCAAACCCCAATGCCTCTACCCCGAATTGGTGGAACTGGCGGTAGCGTCCTTTTTGCGGACGCTCATGACGAAACATTTGACCACTGTAATACAAACGCTGTGGCGCGTTATACAGCAAATTATGTTGTAGCACTGCGCGCACGCAAGAAGCTGTGCCCTCAGGGCGCAACGTAAGCAGATCACCATTCAATGCGTCGGCAAAACTGTACATCTCTTTTTCGACGATGTCGGTCACCTCTCCTATCGCCCGCTTGAACAAGGCAGTAGGTTCGACCAGCGGCATGCGGATATTGCGATAACCATAGCTGTGCAGCCAATCGCGCAGGGCTTCTTCAAACCACAACCACAAATCCGCTTCGTCCGGCAAGATATCGTTCATGCCACGCACGGCCTGTAATGTTTCGTTGCTGCTCATGTCTACTCTCTACACGGATTGAATCGGAATAGTACGGGCATTTTTTGGCGGAACGTCTTTATGTGGCTGATATTTGCGCGCCACATAGCCATCTACAATATCGGTGAATTCCCTGGCGATGTTATCGCCGCGCAGAGTCATGGCTTTTTCGCCATCAATATAAACAGGCGCAGCGGGGCTTTCGCCGGTGCCGGGCAAGCTGATACCGATGTTGGCTAATTTGCTTTCACCCGGCCCGTTCACCACACAACCCATCACTGCCACGGTCATGTTTTCAACCCCGTCATATTGTTCGCGCCACAATGGCATCTGGACACGCAAATGGGTTTGTATGCTTTGCGCAAGCTCTTGAAAGAATGTGCTGGTAGTACGCCCGCAACCCGGACAGGCCGTCACCATGGGCGAGAAGGCACGCATACCCATGGTCTGCAATATCTCCTGTGCGACCAATACTTCTTGAGTACGATCTCCGCCCGGCTCAGGCGTCAGTGAGATGCGGATCGTGTCGCCTATACCTTCTTGCAGTAACACCGATAGCGCTGCGGTCGATGCCACAATACCTTTTGAGCCCATGCCCGCCTCGGTCAAACCCAGATGCAGGGCGTAGTCTGACTGTAAGGTCAGCGCACGATAGACCGCGATCAAATCCTGCACTTCGCTGACCTTGCACGACAACACAATACGATTGTGCGGCAAACCCAATTGCTCTGCGCGTGATGCACTTTGCAGCGCCGAGGTAATCAAGGCAGCGCGAGTAACTTCGTTTGAATCTTTAGGTTCTGCCAGACGCGAATTCTCGTCCATCATGCGCGCCACCAAGCCCTGATCCAGGCTGCCCCAGTTCACCCCAATGCGCACCGGTTTATCATAGCGGATAGCGGTTTCTATCATCATCGAAAACGGATCGTCTTCTTCACGGCTGCGCCCTACATTGCCCGGGTTGATGCGATATTTCGCCAATGCCCGGGCGCAATCCGGATAGTCAGTCAGCAAGCGGTGGCCGTTATAGTGAAAGTCACCCACCAGCGGTACATCACAATCTGCTGCATCCAGACGTTCACGAATCGTTGCAACCGCCGCCGCCGCTTCTGCATTATTCACGGTAATGCGCACCAGTTCCGAACCTGACTTGGCAAGCTCGATTATTTGTCTGGTCGTCGCTTCGACATCGGCAGTATCCGTATTGGTCATGGATTGCACCACGACAGGCGCGCCGCCGCCCAGCATTACTTTGCCGACCAACACCCGTTGCGACGGACGACGTTTGATAATCAGACCACTCATTTGTTGCGGCTACTCCAGCGTCAAGCGCGCTACTTCGCTCGACGAATTGATATAAGGCGTTAAGTCGACCGGCTTACCTTGATAGTACAGATGCGCCGATGCCGCATGGCCGATCACCAGTGAGAAAGGCGCATGACCGGACAGGTGCAATTCGCTACCACGCAAATTGATTTGTGACGATATGATCGCACCCGACTTATCCGTGACTTCTGTCCACGACTCGTCGTCAAACACCAAACGAATCACCGTCTCAGCCGTTTCCGTCACTGTCGCCACGGAATCAGGTTTTGGCGTTTTTATTACCTCTGGCTTGACCGGCTTTTCTGTCTTCACCGGCACAGATTGTTCAACTGGTTTTTGTGTGGGGCTTGCATCACTTTTTTCAATTGTACGAGTTGGCTGCGTTGCTGCTGGCGCGGCTTCTTCCGCCATATTTCGTGTGTCGCGCATTACCGGCTCGTCAGATGCCGCAGGAGATGCTCCCTGCTGAGGCACAGTTGTCGCAGCCGCAGGTTGGTTGGCTAACGGGATTTCCTGCTTGGTTTGTGAACCATTGAAATGCCATAGCACAAATCCGGCCGCAATCAGGGCAACCACCAATGCTGCACTCAGCCAAATCAAGTTTTGTCGATGCGCTGCCTGCATCGTCGGGAATGGCACTTCAACTGACGCAGGGATATTTTGCTCTGGTGCAGGCTCAACATTCGGCAAAGCAGCTAACAGCGGCTGTGCATCCAACTGCAATAATTTGGCGTAACTGCGTATGAAGCCGCGCAAAAACGTTGATTGGGGCAAATGCTGAAAATCATCCGCTTCCAATGCCTCAATTTGACGCGGCGCGAATTTGATTTGATGCGCCACGTCCGCCACACTCAAACCAAGGCGTTCACGTGCCTCCCGCAACGTGTGTCCTGGTTTACCCGGTGTCGCTTGAGCAGCGGGAATATCGTTATTTTGTTGCTGTTCCATATACTCGGCACTCGCCCTATTTATTTGGATTCCAACATGTGAGCTTCGCTGGAATCCGGATAACGTTTGCGTAATTGCGTTGCGTAACTGGCCTCAGAGTTTTGATCCCCGACCTTACGCTCAATCCGTACCGCCAATAACAATTCTTCAGCGGTCAAATCATCAACTTTAGTAGAGTATTCTTTGAAATAACGCTTCGCAGTCAGATAGTCGCTTCTGGCGAAATTCAGCTCTGCCAAGGCTGATAATGCTTGCGGAAGACCGGGGCGAACCAGCAATGCACGCTGCAAAAAGTCCTCAGCATCTTTGTTATTACCCATTTTCCGGGAGCAAAGTCCGGCATTCAGATACGCGCGTTCCGGCGTTTCATACAAAGGATTTTTCAACGCCGCCAGAAAATGCGGTACGGATTCTTTCTCCTTACCGTGCTGACACAAAAACCAGCCATAGTTGTTGTGTGCGTCTGAATTGGTTTCATCCAGACTCAAGCTGCGCTGAAAATCATTCTCCGCATTTTTATCTTCGCGCAACGCCATATATATCAAGCCGCGCACATTATAAGCCGGCGCATAGCCCGTATCTGCCTGCAAAGCCAATGCTATCTCACCTAATGCAACGCCGAGCTGCACGCGCTCATAGTACGCCCCCGCCAATTCAGTATGTACTTTGGCACTGGTCTGAGCCCGGCTGAGCGGCTGTTGCCCAACTCCACCATTACCATGACTGCTGGCACAACCTGTCAATAAAAACAGGGACAGGCATATCAAGTGTTTCATTCGCACACCTCTTTCAGGTTATGTCACACGGTCATCAAGCGGATTGCTTGGTTACTTTATGGAATTATCTATGCAACACCACAGGACGCTGCCCGGTTCGCCTGGTCTTGTCCTGCACTTGTCCGGCCAGCTGCCCGCAAGCGGCGGCGATATCATCGCCACGGGTTTTACGTGTTGTTGTAATGATATCGGCTTGCGCCAGCACATCACTGAAGCGGCGGATCGCTTCCTGCCTGGAACGCTGATAACGTGCCAGAGGAAACGGATTAAACGGGATCAAATTAAGTTTACAGGGCGTCCCGCGCACCAGCGTTACCAACTCATGCGCCTGTTGCACGCTGTCATTCACACCATCAAGCATCACGTATTCGAAAGTAATAAAATCACGCGGCGCTTTTTCCAGATAACGCTGGCAAGCAGCCAGCAGTTGCTTGAGCGGGTATTTCTGGTTGATCGGCACCAATTCATCGCGCAGCCTATCATTCGGTGCGTGTAATGAAACCGCCAGTGCTACCGGACATTCATCGCGCAACCGGTCCATCGCCGGAACAACACCCGAGGTAGAAACCGTGACGCGGCGGCGTGACAGCCCGTAACCATGATCATCCAACATCAGGCGCAGCGCACTCACAGTATTGTCAAAATTCAGTAGCGGCTCACCCATCCCCATCATTACCACGTTACTGATCGGCCAATTCCCTTCTTTGTTCTTGCCTAGCTGATGATTCGCCCACCACAACTGGCCGATGATTTCGGCCACACTGAGGTTGCGACTGAAGCCCTGTTTACCGGTAGCGCAAAACGAGCAATCCAGCGCACAGCCTGCTTGCGAGGAAACGCACAATGTGCCACGCGTTTGTTCCGGAATAAACACCGCCTCAACAGCATTGCCAGTACCAACGTCCAGCAACCATTTGCGCGTGCCATCATCAGATACTTCCTCACGTATGACTTTAGGCAAAGTGATGCAGGCATGCTGCGCAAGCTTGTCACGCAAGACTGTTGCGATATCTGTCATCGCGGCAAAATCAGACTCCCCGACTTTATACATCCAGCGCATCAACTGCCTGGCACGGAAGGGTTTCTCGCCCATTTCCGTGAAATATCCAGCCAGCGCATGCGCATCAAAATCGAGCAGGTTTTGTTGCATTGGTATTTTTATGGCTTAGCGGGAATAAACATTCACGGCAGGAAAAAAATACGCAATTTCATTTACGGCAGTCTCGGCGGCATCCGAGCCATGCACTGCGTTCGCATCAATACTGTCTGCAAAGTCTGCACGAATAGTGCCTTTGTTAGCGCTCTTCGGGTCAGTTGCACCCATCAGATCGCGGTTTTTCAAAATCGCATTTTCACCTTCCAGCGCCTGAATCATTACTGGGCCAGAAATCATAAAATCGACCAAGTCCTTGAAGAACGGACGGGCGCGATGTACCGCATAAAAACCTTCTGCGTCGGCACGTGACAATTGCACCATGCGTGCAGCGATAATCTTGAGTCCCGCATTTTCAAAACGGGTGTAGATCTGACCGATGACGTTCTTGGCCACAGCATCGGGCTTGATAATAGATAAAGTACGCTCAACAGCCATGCTGCATTCTCCAAACGATAGTTAACAAAAAATGGTTTGGCATTTTAACAGGCTTTACTTATACGGTCTGCATAGAAGACGGGATAATCCTCAAACGTCCGTTCTACTCGGCAATGAATAATGTAATACACAAGTATTGCTTTCCGTACCAATCAGAAACTGCTTCTTGATTTCTTAAACACCTGAAAGCAAATAGCCCTGAAATAATTGCACCCAATATCCTCTTGACACAAATAGTCTTACATATAATAATGATAATGGTTCTTATTTATATATCTAATTAAAAAAAAGGGGCGATCAATTGTCAAAACAGCTTAACCTTGTGGCTTATAAAGCTATTGCGGTATTTCTGCTAACCTGCTTTGCCGCGCCAGCATGGGCTGATGCGAGCATGGAAGACCGTCTTAAGGCGATGGAGCAACGCTTGGATAGTCTGGAGCAGGAGAACTTGACTCTCAAACGTCAGCTGCAAACAACGGATCAAAAAGTGGAGGTAACCGGCGAGCAAATAGACAAAATCGCCACCCAAGGCGTACCTTCCAAAGCTGCTTGGGCAGAAAAAACCCAGTTTGGCGGTTATGGCGAAATGAGTTTAAATCAGCTCCATAATGGGGGTCCCAGCGGCAATGTCAATCAAATAGACTTCACGCGTTTTGTGCTGTTTACGGGACATGAGTTTAACGACCAACTGAGCTTCCGTTCTGAATTGGAAGTAGAGCACGCCCACTTGGAAGGTAACAAAGGGGAGCTTGAAGTAGAACAAGCCTATTTGAATTACAACTTCAATGACAGGCTGTCTGGTAGGGCGGGTATTATTTTGGTTCCAGTTGGCATACTCAACGAGACCCACGAACCGCCCACGTTTTATGGCGTAGACCGCAATCCAGTGGAAACCAATATTATTCCGACTACCTGGTTCGAAAGCGGTGCTGGACTGACGACCCACCTAGGTAGCGGTTTCACCGTAGATAGCACGGTCACCACCGGCTTCAAGGCGGACGCGGCAGATAACTACGGCGTGCGCGAAGCACGTCAAGAGCAATTTCAAGGGACTCTAGCCAGAAACCCGGCTTATACGGCCCGCTTGAAATGGGCTGGTATCCCAGGTGTAGAGCTGGCCAGTACCGTGCAGTATCAAGCTGATATTACGCAAGGACTCGATGCCACAGCAGGTGGGGCGATACTACTCGAAACTCATGCCGTATTAAACAGAGGCCCATTTGCATTGAAAGCACTCTATGCCAACTGGAATCTGAAAGGCAGCGGTCCGGCATCAGTGGGGGCAAACAAGCAGAATGGTTGGTATGTTGAGCCGGCTTACAAATTTTCCGAACAATGGGGTGTGTTTGCCCGCTATAACCGCTGGGATAACCAGGCCGGCGATGTTATTGATAGCCGTTTCAGTCAATCGAATTTGGGCGTGAATTACTGGCCTCATCCCGATGTTGTAGTAAAATTCGACGTGCAAAACCAAAAATCGCCTGCCGGACAAGATGCATTTAACGGCTTTAATGTCGGCCTCGGCTATCAATTCTAAAAGTTGACTATGGTTCGTTTCTTCCTCCTTACTCTGCTTGTTTTCCTATCCCCCGCATGGAGCGCAGATCAGGAAGCCGAAACAGCCCGCTTTTTGAGCGAGACATTCAGCCAACCTCCTGCAACAGACACTCTTTGGCTTACCAACGAAGTCCAATCTGCCATACATAGTGTGCTGGAACACGATTACCCTGCCGCCCGGCTGCGTTATTGGCGTGACGGCCAACGCACCGCCTGGGTGCTGGAAGAAATCGGAAAAGAAATGCCTATTACGGTAGGCATCAGTGTCAACAACGGTGCCGTGGAACGGGTATCAATTTTGGCCTATCGCGAAAGCCGTGGCTGGGAAGTAAAAAGTCCCGCTTTTACTGCGCAGTTTAATGGTGCCAAACTGACTCCACAACTCACGCTGGATCACAATATTGATGGTATTTCCGGAGCGACGCTATCGGTACGGGCTTTGACCCGCCTTGCGCGCTTGGCTATCCTGCTGCACAACACTGTAATGAATGGGCACGCCCCATGAGTACCGGTGCGGGCGTTCGCCTTGGCCTGTATTTTCGCCTGCTGGTTTATGCTGGCGTTTTGGCCGTAGCGATCAGCGGCATCTGCTGGATATTATTGGGTCTGGGCTTGACGACAGACGATTTCACCAATCCACGTCACCTGTGGCGTCATCGTCTATTAGTTAGCCACGGGGTAGCTGCTTATTGCTTGCTGTGGCTAGTAGGCAGCCTGTTTCCCAGACACCAGCGCGGCGCATGGCGCGCGCGGCGCAATCGGGCCAGCGGCAGCACACTGACAATTATGCTGCTGATATTGGCTCTCGGTGGCCTTACCCTGTATTACCCGCCTAACGAAGACTGGCGCAATGCTATCAGCATATCTCACCAAATATTAGGCGTGATTCTTGTGTTGGCACTGCCGTTGCATGCATGGCTTGGCAGCCTCAGTCGACCGAAACATCATGCTACCGCACCGGCAAGGCAAGCAGAACATAAATAACCTGAAATTACGCACCCTGTTTATCTATCTCCCACACTCACCGCAGAGATGATCATTCCACTGCTGACTCCTTCCGCACAGCACAGCACTCGGCAAGGCAATCACGGCTTGATCTGCAGTTTAGTCAGCACCTGGGTAAGTTGATCACCTTTCCCATCGGTGATGGTCATTTTACAGGGCAGATTATAGTACTGGGTTGCTAACCAGATTTCACTACGATGCTCCCCTGGCTTGGCATGATTATCGAGATACACCACATCGAATTCCCCAGCTGGGGTTTTAATTTTTTGCGGAATCGAAACGCTGTACTGATAATCATCCAGTTTTTTGCCGTTGGTCATCGGAAAACTAATCTGATTCACTTTTTGTACTGGCGAGAACATGAACTGATACATCACACTCAGGCGATCCTGCGTACCTTTTGGCAAAGGCAACACCGTGCGCTGACCCTGATTGGCAAGTACCAACTGTGCAGTGTCCCAAGCAAAATCAGCGTGGCTGGTTCTGCTCTCATCGTGCTCACGCTGATCGTTAAAGCTGAGTGGCTTGAGACCATAGACATCCACCAAACCGTGACTGGTAATCACAATTTTGTCCGGCTTGAATAATGCCAGCAAGCCTACCGGGGTTAGCGTGCTCGACAAAATGTAATGGTCATTGTTGCGAGTATAGACTTCCTCAATCTGGCCGACTTTGATAGCGTCTTTTAGCACATCGTAAACCACATACAAATCGCTCGGCGTGTCAGCCAATGCATTTGTGGCAACACATAACGCCAACCATATCATTATTTGCAAAAAGCGCACGACTACTCCGGCCCCGGATAGATAAGCGTAAAACCTGCCTGCTTGTAGCGCGCAAGTTTGACTAACCCATCGGCTGTTAGTTTGACTTGGCCCCGGCACAGCCAGCGTAACGCTTGTAAATAGATTCGATGTTCTTCACGCAGCACACGTGCTGCCAGAGTTTGCTCCGTGTCATCGGCCAAAACGGGCACGGCGGCCTGAATGACGATAGGCCCGTGATCCAGCTCGGTCGTAACAAAATGTACCGTGCAACCGTGAATCCTGACACCATCCTGCAACGCTCGTGCGTGCGTATTCAAACCAGGATAGGCAGGCAGTAACGAAGGATGAATGTTGACAAGCTTACCGTAATAGCGGGCTACAAAAGCTGCCGACAGTATGCGCATGAACCCGGCAAGCAACAAAAAATCCGGCTGGTACGCATCAATGGTTTCGGCAAGCGCCTGATCAAATTGCTCACGGCTGCTGTATTCAGTATGCGCCACGACAGCGACAGGGATACCGCAGTCCTGCGCAATTTTCAATCCTTCAGCGTCGGCCCGATTGCTGATGACCGCCACCACCTTGCAAGGCAATTCTGCTTTTAGCAAGGCTTGCATATTGCTGCCGCGGCCAGAGATAAGGATGACAACTTTCTTCATTTAGTTGACTTGAGTCTGTGCCTCAGCGCCATCGCGTGCGCGTATCACACCGATAACTGTTGCAGTTTCGCCCGCAGCATTGAGTTGTGCCAGTGCCGCTGCGGCTTCATGCCTGGACACAATCACGACCATACCGATACCGCAGTTGAAGGTACGGTACATTTCACTTTGCGCAACATTACCCATGTCGCGCAGCCACTCGAACAATGCAGGCGTATGCCACGCCTTGCTGTCCAGCTGTGCGACGACATTTTCCGGTAACACACGCGGCACATTTTCCAGCAAACCACCACCGGTGATATGCGCCATTCCTTTTACGGTAAGCAAGTGCATCAGCGCCAGCAATGGTTTCACATAGATACGCGTGGGTGCCATGATTAGATCAGCCAGCGGCGCGCCATCCAGCTTTTGTTTGAGATCCACGTGATGCAGATTGATGATCTTGCGTATCAGGGAGTAACCGTTTGAATGCGCCCCGTTAGAAGCCAAACCGATTACAACATCCCCTGCCTTGATATCTGCGCCCGAAATGATGTTGGATTTCTCCACTACGCCGACAGCAAAACCGGCAAGGTCATACTCCCCTGCCGGATACATACCGGGCATTTCGGCAGTTTCGCCACCAACCAGCGCGCAGCCTGCCTGCTCGCAACCAAGCGCGATTCCCTTAATGACTTCGGTGGCCGTATTTACATCCAGCTTTCCACAAGCAAAATAATCGAGGAAGAACAGCGGCTCCGCACCCTGCACCAGGATGTCATTCACACTCATGCCAACCAGGTCGACGCCTACCGTATCGTGACGATTCAATTCAAATGCCAGCTTCAATTTAGTGCCAACGCCATCCGTACCGGAGACTAATACCGGTTCACGATATTTTCTGGAAATTTCCACCAGTGCGCCAAAACCGCCAATACTGGTCAACACTTCCGGGCGCAAAGTACGCTTGGCATAAGGCTTGATGTTTTCGACCAAACGGTCACCCGCATCCATGTCCACGCCAGCATCCCGGTAGGACAACTGAGCGGCGCGGACAGATGGATTGCCAGATTGACCGGCAGGGTTGCTAAACTGCTTCAAGTTGAGTTCTCGCTTTCTTCAGGATAAAGTGCAGCACGATTTACCGAGAATTTTACCCGAAATGACCCTATCCCGCTTTGCTGCCGTTCAGTGGCTGTCTCTCGCTGCGGTGGTTTTTTTACTGCTGTATTTGCTCAGCCCAATACTGACGCCATTCGTGGCCGCAGGCATTCTCGGCTACATCTGCAATCCGTTGGTGCAACGATTATGCAGATGGAAAATACCGCGTACGCTGGCAGTAGTGTTGGTAATGGGTGCTTTGTTGCTGCTGTTTTCCCTGTTCGCGCTCATCATGCTCCCGCTGCTGGAAAAGGAAATCAATCAATTTTTAACACGCCTGCCGGATTGGGTCGAATCATCCCGCACACAACTTTTACCTCAGCTACAACACTGGTTTGGGACCGATTTGCAATGGGATAGCCAATCAATAAAGGAGGCTTTGTTAAGTCATTGGCAAAGCGCGGGGGGATCAGCAGAAAAACTACTGTCTTGGCTCACCAGCAGCAGTGGCGCAATCATCGCTGCGTTACTCGACGCGCTGTTGATTCCGGTCGCGATGTTTTATCTGCTGCGCGATTGGAACAGTTGGCTGACGCGAATAGACGATCTGATTCCGCGCCATCTACACAGCCAGACTACGGCGGCCATTATCGAAGTGGATCGTGTACTGGCAGAATTTTTACACGGACAAATTTCCGTGATGTTGTTGATGAGCGTCTATTACAGCCTGTTGCTGTGGGCAGTTGGCCTGGAATTTGCGCTACCCGTCGGCATTCTCGCCGGCATGCTGGTATTCATACCGTATTTGGGGGTTATTCTCGGCTTGACCTTCGCAACACTCGCAGCAGTCATGCAATTCCCGGACTTCAGCAGTGTAGTGCTGGTATGGGCGGTGTTCGGCGTTGGTCAGTTACTTGAAAGCATGCTCGTCACTCCGCTGCTGGTCGGTAAGTGTATTGGCTTACACCCGCTGGCGGTGATCTTTGCGCTGCTGGCTTTCGGGCAATTGTTCGGCTTTTTTGGCCTGCTGTTGGCGTTGCCGCTCTCCGCCATTTTGTTGGTCGCGTTGCGTTACGCCAAAACGTGGTATCTCTCCAGTAGCATGTATAGCAAAAAAATCCCCTAACCGCCGACATGAGCCAATTATTGCTGGATATTTCTCCCGATTGGCGACCGACGCTGGATAATTTCGTGGTGGGGCGCAATCTGGAATTGCTCTCGGTACTGCATCATGCTCTGGACGGCAAAAATGCTGAACGTTGCGTATATCTGTGGGGCGAGACCGGCAGTGGCAAAACCCATCTGCTGCAAGCCTGTGTTCGTGCCAAACTGGCCGCACAGCACAACGCAATTTATGCGCAGCACAATGTGCCGCAGCACGCAGCACTAGTGGCAATTGATGATGTCGACCAACTGCATGAAACTGCGCAAGTTGAATTATTTGATTTGTATAACCAGATGCGCGACAGTGGCGGCCTATTGCTGGTCAGCGGCAAAGTTTCTCCGCTGCATCTCAAGTTACGCGATGATTTACGCAGCCGTCTCGGCTGGGGGCTGGTATATCAGGTACACGGCTTGAGCGACGAAGAAAAATCCCAGGCATTGATACTGCATGCACATTCGCGCGGTTTTGAGTTGACGCATGAAGTCATTCAATATTTATTACGCCACGGCCGCCGTGATCTGCCCAACTTGCTTGCGTTGCTGGATGCGCTGGATGAACATTCATTGCGACTGCATCGAATACCATCAGTGCCATTGCTAAAGGAAATTTTGCAAGCCAGATTAACCCCATAAAATCAGGACAAGCATATCAGTCATGCAGCAATTTTTCTACAACCGGAGTTGAAGTGAAACTGGTCTTATTCGATCTGGACAATACGTTGCTTGATGGTGATAGCGATTTTGAGTGGTCGCAATTTTTGATTCGTATCGGCGCGCTTGATCGCGAATTATTCGAAGCAAGAAACCTGATTTTTTACCAGCAATACAAAGCAGGCACGCTGGATATACACCAGTTTCTCGACTTTCAACTCAAACCCTTATCACGTCATCCACGCAAAATGCTGGATGAATGGCATGCGCAATTCATGCGCGAACAAGTCATGGGCATGATCACGCAAGCTGCACGTGATCTGGTGAAACGCCATCTTGCTGCGGGCGATGTGTGCGTCATCATCACCGCGACCAATCGTTTCGTGACAGCGCCCATAGCACGCGAGCTTGGAGTGGCGCATTTGATCGCTACCGAGCCGGAACAAAAAGAGGGTGAATTCACCGGACAAGTTGCGGGCGCGCCTTGCTTTCGCGAGGGGAAAATCATTTGTCTGGAAAACTGGCTGACAACACACCACTGGGATTGGCGCAGCTTCAGCGATACTACGTTTTATAGTGATTCACTGAATGATTTGCCGTTGCTGTGCAAAGTAAATCACCCTATCGCTGTAAATCCTGATGCAACCCTGCTTGCACATGCTCAAGCGCACGGCTGGCAGATCATGAATCTGCACTAATCCAGAATATTACCGCTGCAACCCCGCTTCAACTTCGAGTCGTTTTGCCTTGCCCACCAGCCGCTCAACCAGCGTCAACGCAAAATCCATGGCGGTGCCGGGCCCACGTGACGTAATCAACTTGCCGTCCTCAACCACTGCGGCAGTTTGCCTGATAATCTGCGGGAACTTGTCCAACGCGCCAGGAAAGCTGGTAGCTTGCCTGCCATCAAGTAATCCGGCACTCGCCATCACCGATGGCGCTGCGCAAATTGCGGCGAGATATTTGCCTTGCTGCGCCATTTTTTGCAGCAGTGTAATGATGCGTGGGTCTGCCTTGAGATTATCGCTACCGGGCTGCCCGCCCGGTAACACGATCATGTCAAAGTGGTCATGCGCCACAGAATCCAGCATGACATCCGCGAGCAGCGCCACGCCACGACTTGCCAATATCGGCTGATTATTCAGGCTTGCACTAATCACTTCGACGCCGGCGCGGCGCAGGATGTCAATGACTGTCACCGCCTCGATTTCCTCGCAACCCTGCGCGAGTGGCACCAATACTTTTGCCAGAATTTCCTCCTGGTATCCTTGACCGTTAACGCAGCATAAAATTTCACCTTAAAACCTACCCCGTGTATAAATTTAACGCACTGCCGCCAACACAGCTATCATTCCGACTGTTGCGCCATCATTTTTGAAATTTCAAAACCATGCTAATCACTGAATATCGTCTCGACCTTGTCATTCTTGCGTTACGTGCAATTTTACCGCTGGAGCACCCTGCCGACACAACGTTGCGCTATTTTTTCAAGAACGAACGCATCGGCTCCAATGAGCGTGAACTCGTTGCAGAAACTGTTTTCGGCGTGTTGCGCCACCGCTTATTGCTGGAACATGCTTGTGCCGCAAATGCCACGCCGCGCCGCATGGCGCTGGCTCATCTGTTACGGTTCGGCGGCTATAATTTGCGTGAACTCGAACCCGTGTTGAAGCGTGATGAGAAAGACTGGCTCGCTTCGGTCAAGGGCGTGAAGGTCGAGGATTTATCCCTGTCGATACAGGCCGAACTGCCCGAGTGGCTTATTGAGCAAATGCGCGCATCTTATTCGGACGAGGATATTCTTACATTAGGTTTGTCCATGCAGCAAACCGCGCCGCTTGATATTCGCGTGAACACTTTGCTCGCCAAACGCGAAGAAATATTGCAACAACTGCGTGATAAAAATATTGATGCGACAGCTACACCCTACTCGCCTGTCGGGATTCGTTTGAAAGAAAAAATCCCGCTCAATCGCGATGCGCTGTTCAACGAAGGCAAGATCGAAGTGCAAGACGAAGGCAGTCAATTACTCGGTTTTTTGCTCGCGCCCAAACGCAACGACATGGTAGTGGATTTTTGTGCCGGGGCAGGCGGCAAGACGCTGATGTTGTCTGCTTTGATGAATTCGCAGGGCCGTTTGTATGCAATGGACGTATCAGAAAAACGACTTGCCAATCTCAAACCGCGCCTGAAGCGCTCTGGCGCCAGCAACATTCAGCCCATGCTGATCGCACACGAAAATGATCTCAAAGTAAAACGGCTGGCTGGCAAGATAGATCGCGTACTGGTAGACGCGCCTTGCAGCGGCCTGGGTACACTGCGGCGCAACCCCGATTTGAAATTTCGCCAGTCGCCACAGAGCATTGAAGAACTTAAACAGAAACAAGCTGCGATACTGGCCTCAGCCAGCCGTCTGCTGAAAAAAGGTGGGCGCCTGGTTTATGCCACTTGCAGTGTTTTACCGGAAGAAAATCAGCATGTTGTAAAAACCTTCCTCGCTGCCCACCCGGATTTTGCACTACTCCCGGCCAACGAAGTGCTGCGACAACAGAAAATTGAACTGGAATGCCTTGATTATTTGGAGTTGCGTCCTCACTTACACCACACAGACGGGTTTTTTGCAGCGGTGTTGGAACGGATTTAGCGGCAGAGGCCCGCGTATTTTAGTAGAATGCGCGACGTCCAGCGGTGTTACCGCTTTCAGGAGAAGACATGCTTTCAGGCTTAGTAGATTTACCGTGGTGGGGCTACATTCTTACCACGTTGTTGCTCACTCACATCACCATCGCATCCGTGACGATTTTTTTGCATCGCCATCAGGCGCATCGCGCACTGGATTTGCATCCTGTCGCCAGCCATTTCTTCCGCTTCTGGTTGTGGCTTACCACCGGGCAGGTGACAAAAGAATGGGCGTCCATACACCGCAAGCATCATGCAAAATGTGAAACTGTAGATGATCCGCACAGCCCGCAGATTCTGGGTATCAAAAAGGTACTGCTGGAAGGTGCCGAGCTATACCGCAAGGAAAGCAAAAACCTTGAGACGCTGGAAAAATATGGCTATGGCACACCGGATGATTGGCTAGAGCACAATCTCTACACCAAACACACCAGCAAAGGCATCGGGCTGATGCTGGTCATCGACTTGCTGCTATTCGGCCCGATCGGGTTGACGGTTTGGGCGGTGCAAATGGCCTGGATACCGTTGACAGCTGCAGGCATCATCAATGGCGGCGGGCACTACTGGGGCTACCGTAATTTTCAAACTGTCGACGCATCCACCAATTTGCTGCCTTGGGGCATTTTGATTGGCGGTGAAGAGCTGCATAACAACCACCATACTTATGCCACCTCGGCCAAACTTTCCAACAAATGGTATGAATTCGACATCGGCTGGCTGTATATCCGCACCTTGTCCGGCTTGGGATTGGCCACTGTTAAAAAAACTGCGCCGCAGGTACGCCTGAACCACGCGAAGACAATCTGTGACGCAGACACACTACATGCCGTCATCGCCAACCGTTATGAAGTACTGGCAAAATATGCCAAGTCGTTAAAGAAAACTTATGGCGAAGAAATTGCTCATTTCAAACTGCACAGGCCCAATAATTTGGGTGGGCTTGACTTCAAACGCATCAAGCACTGGCTGCATCTGGATCAGGCCGATTTGAACGAACAGGAAAAATCCAAGCTGGGCCTTGTCATCAAGGCCAGCAAAAAACTGCATATTGCCTACACCTTACGCCAAGAACTTGCCGCAATCTGGCAGCGTTCCGCTGCGACCAAAGAGCAACTGGTGCATGAACTAGAGAGCTGGTGTCATCGCGCTGAAAGCAGCGGAATTGCAGCGCTACAAGAATTTTCACTGCGTTTGCGCTGCTACGCTTAACCGATATTTCTGGCTGAGCCGTAACCAGCCACCCGATCAGGTTCGCCTTGAGTTGTTGCGGTGAATCAGTGGCTGTAAGGCGGTATAGACCAGCAATACGATAATCAGACTCAACAAAAATCCTGCCAGCACATCTGCCGGAAAATGTGCGCCAAGACTGATTCTGGAAACGCCCACCCATAGCACAAAAAACACACCTGCCGCGCGCCACCAACGATTCAGAACAGGCCATAAACTGGCTACTGACAGCATGGCAAAAGATGAATGTCCGCTTGGCAAGCTGTGATGGTATTCCGGCGCACCGATGATATGCACAGTGCCTGACGGTAGTGCCAAAGGAGGCCGGGGAAAATCCAGCAAAGGTTTAAGCTGGTTTATCAACACACCGTCCAGCAAGTAGGCAATGCAAAATACCGCGATGACCATTATCCATCGGGCTGCCTGAACTTGATATTGTGCAGAACTCTGTGTTGGCATTCGCGCGACGAAAATGAGAGCACCCAGTGCAATCAAAGCGAGATAGAGCGGGAACCAGGTGTGTTCGCCAAGCTCCGTACCAAGCAACATGATCCGGTCCCAATATTCGGAGCGGACATTATTGATGACATGAAACAGCCAAACATTGAGGCCGCCCCAATCATAAAGAATCGCTTTCATAAAAAACTACTGACTACGCAAGAACTGCGCTTCCCCACATGATAATGCCGCCTGCAGCAGCCAGCGCCGCCAGAGAGAATAACCATTTTTTCTGTGTCAAGACAGTGATGGAAGCCAGAGAAATGGCAATCTGGATCAACGTCATGGCCTGCGCTAATTTATGGTGCGGACTCATCACATGCTCGCTTTGAATATTCGCCTGCGCTGATTCTGCCTCCAACTCCTCGGCCTTTATCTTGATTTCTTTCTTTTCTTTTTCGTATTTTTCAAGCTGGTTTTTATAGTACTCGCGCTTCTCCAGCGGCGCCAACTCAGCCGCAAGCTCCATCAAGTGTCCCTTACTGCTCTTGGCTTGATAAAAATTCCACTGATCCGAGGCCTGGGTTTTTTTCAGCACGGCCTCGTTCTTGAACAAGATGGCTTCATTCTGTGTCGCCCCGCCCTGATAACTGACGATTGCACCTATGGAAGCCAGAATGGCAGTAAAAATGGCGACGTATGCCGCCAATCCGTTTCTTTGGGCATGATGCTCAACTTCATGCTCGTGAGCCCCGTGAACATGAAATCCATCCTCTGACATGTTATTTCCTTATACTAAATGAATCAGAATAAACAGCTATGCCGAACATGCCTTAAAAAGGAATGTCGTCATCAAAATTATCGAAACTGCTTTTAGCGCCTGCCGCTGGCTTGGCGGCTGAAGCTGGGGCAGCGGCAGGTTTGGCTGCCTGATTCTCTACCACTTCAAAACTACCGCCGGAAGATTTGCCGCCCAGCATGGTCATCTCTGCGACCACAATCTCGGTGGTATAGCGATCCTGACCTTCCTTGGTTTGCCATTTTCTGGTTTGCAGTTTTCCCTCGACATAAACCTGCGAGCCCTTCTTGAGATATTCTCCGGCTATCTCGGCAAGACGGCGATAAAAAACCAGATTGTGCCACTCGGTTTTCTCCTGCTTCTCTCCGCTTTTGTCTTTCCAGTTTTCTGAAGTTGCCAAGGTAGCATTAGTAACAGCTTCGCCGTTGGTCATATAACGGGTTTCCGGATCTTTGCCCAAACGTCCGACCAGAATCACTTTATTCACTGACATTTCATGCTCCTTTCGATACGAGTTTTTCTACCGCCGCTTCATCAAATCCCTGCATATCCACTTTAAGGCAGGCGATGTTTTCATCTGCCACTACCATGACTTCACGCACGCCACTCAGTTGCGCAAGACGTTGCCGTAATTCTACCGCGTCAGACTCATTTGTTTTTGGTAAATAATATAGTTTGGTGCGCACTGCCAATGGGGGCTGCATCCCAGCCGAAACCGCCAACCAGATCAGCAGCAACGCTATGGCGAGAACAAACACAGCATTGCCGCCGACATATTGCATCAGTGCCCCGCCCACTGCTGCGCCGAAGAACGCACCGAGAAACTGCACGCTGCTATATACGCCCATCGCCGTGCCCTTGGCGGCAAGCGGCGCGATCTTGCTGATCATCGAAGGCAACGTGGCTTCCAGCACGTTAAACGCAGTGAAAAAAATCAACAACGCAACGGCTACACCCCACAAACTGTGTTGAGCGAACATCAACAAAGTCTGCGCGCACATCGCCAGAAAAATCGCCAACATGAACACCTGTTTCATCTTGGCTTTTTTTTCCGCAATGATGATGGGCGGAACCATCAACACAAATGCCGCCAGCATCACTGGCAGGTAGATATACCAATGATGCGGCAACACCAAACCATCTTTCTCGAGTATGAACGGCACTTGCATGAACACCGACATCAAAATCGCGTGCAAGGAAAAGATGCCGAAGTCGAGACGTAATAAATCCTTGTTGCGCAGCACTTCGCCAAAGCGTTTGCTGCTGGCTTCGGTGTCGCTGTGGAAGCGGGTAATCGCCGGATCAGGAATCACGAATTTCACCATTCCCATCGCCAGCAAAGCCAGCACGCCGGTCATGGCAAAAATGCCGGGCACGCCGAATACGCTGTTGAGCAGCGGTGAAAGCACCATGGACAGAGAAAAAGTGATCCCGATAGTAATGCCTATCATGGCCATTGCCTTGGTGCGAACTTCCTCGCGCGTCAGGTCGGCAGTCAACGCCATCACCGCCGCATTTAGCGCACCTGCGCCCTGCACCACTCGCCCAATGATGACCCAGTAAATGCTATCGGCATAGGCGGCGATAAAGCTGCCCAGCGCGAACAAGATCAGACTGATGTAAATGATTGGCTTGCGCCCGTAGCGATCAGACAACCAACCGGCTGGGATTTGCAAAATTGCCTGGGTCAGTCCATAGGCTCCCAGTGCAATGCCCATCAGTAGATGGCTTTGGCCGCCGGGCAGATGTTCCGCGTACAGCGCGAAAACCGGCAGGATGATAAACAACCCTAGCATGCGCAAGCCATAAATGCCTGCCAAACCAAAGCTGGCGCGACGCTCGGTCGCGGTCATGGAGTTTTTGTTGTCTTGCACGGAAATTTAAGTTGACTGAATAACTCGCGCATTTTAGCAGGTCAGTGCGCCTGCCGACAGAGCTATGGAGGATGAATTGTGTGCTTTAAGCCCCCCATTAACTCTGCCATTGTTCTCATCAGCTTTGCAAATCCATATAGCTGAGAAGAGTATTCGCAAGCAAGCCCTCTCCGCTGGAACCAGGTTTAAAACGTTCCACATTAAAATCCACATCTGCTAAGTCGACCTTATTAAATAATCCCGCAAAAGCATCGACTGTTGGAATTTGTCCGGGTGCAACTAGGTGAAGATAAGCAGGGCGCAGAACGCGCATCAACGCCCTAAATCCATTCGTTTTGTTCAGCATATCACCTTTTCCACCAGCAGCCCAACCAGTTGGCCACCGATTCTGAACAGCCTCGAAGTAATTCCAAATAATGTCCGCAATGAGAATGTCTTTCTCCTCAATAAATAGATTTCTAAATATCGTCTTTTCCAGTTCGCGGTCATTCGCCTTATGTAGGCGCTCTTCTCTAAGAAGCATGTCTCTATCATGTATTGGATTCGTCGTAATAAAGGGTAGGAGCGATTTTACAAAAGTGGCTTGTGAGATAGTTTCGCCAGTTCGCCCGATGGTTGATGCACCAAGACGTTTAATACGTTTATAGAAAGGGCTTTTTTCATGGCTGCTATCCAACGCAACGGCAATATTATGACAAGTCTTCTGCGGACTTCTTGATTTTGCCAATTCAAAAAGATCATAAGCCAAACTTGGGTTTACTTTTGTTTGTGCTAAATTTACGGTCGAAAAGATGTAAGCCTGATCTTCTATATCAATATCTACAAAAATGCTTACGTTGACTTGAAAATTTGGATCTCTCAAGTTTTCAAGGCCAGCTATCCTATGCTGTCCATCTAATACTCTAGCGATATTCCGAAAATAAATTGGATCTTCCCCTTCATCTGGATTAGGCACGTTGCTTAACTTGAGCCTTCCACTGGATTCATCATATTCTGCACAGCGGCCCTCAACAGCAAGAATCACTGCTGTAGGGAAGCAAGCATCAAAAGTTGTTACATAATCTTCAAGTTCAGCGACACGTTTTGTGCTCAGTGGGCGTTGGATACCCAAATATGTTTCGATATCACGTTCCTTAAGCATTCGCCGCACATCAAAATAAGTGATATTGCATAGGATGTCACTTGGAATCGAAGCTATAAAAAACTCACCGATTGGCTGTTGCACCCTAATTACCTGGAATTCTATTTCCTGAAGATCTTCTGGAGAGCTTTTCTCAACCATTTTCTACCCCTCGGTGTGCTGCGAATTCATCCACGAAATTTTTTTGTCCTTGTCGCATTTGTTTCTCATTAGGAACGGGCATTCGATAGCGGTGATAGACAAGAGCTAGATATCTGAGCGTAAGCCCAGAAATCGTTAATATCACAGACAATTGAAAAATAAAATCCACATCAAGCAGTGTGACCCCTGATTTTTGAAGTGAGAACATAACAGCACTCACTACGATAATAACAATCACAATTGTCGAAAGGAACAGGGCATGAGGAAACGACTTTTCTTGGTCAGGCTTGTTGACCAGATAGAGCGTCGGTGTGACGACTGAAATCACAAAGACAAGTAGCTCGCCATTCCTAAATGTGCCGACTATCAGGTCACACAGATCCTTATTTGGTTTAACCGAGACAGCGTAATGAACTAGCCCGCCAAGCCAGAACGGCATGGTGGCCCAGACTAGCAAAGTACCAAACTCGATAGAAGCATCAATGTAGTTATTCTTGGAGCACAAAAGCAAAGTTCCAAACAAGGGTGAATGAGATAATTTTTCCCATAATAATTTCAGTTTGAGCATAGTGCCTTGCTGCCAAGTTGGCGATGTTGGCTCGATAGTATTATTCGCATTACCACTATCCTTTGGCTCGTTATTGTTAGGTAAATGTGCCTTGGAGAAAGGATTTTGACCTTCTTGGATGTTATCGCTTAGTCCCATATTGACCCCGAAACGATTAGTAATTCCTGGTATCGGCCTCTAAATTTTGGATCGGCACTCAAAACATTATTACGCTCCATAGTAAGAAGTCGAAATGACTCTTTATACAATGTGCGTATCGATACATGATTAGCATTGGTTGAAATAATAACTGCGCCCCTATTTGCAGCGCGCTGTAGGGCAGTGCCTAAACGCTCTTGATCAGCCCATGAAAATAGGAATTCGTTATATTTTATGAACCCGTTTAGATTGTGTTTAACGGTGTATGGAGGGTCAGCAAAAATCAGGTCTCCACTTTTTGCCTGATCAATAATTTTTTCAAAATCATCTGAGTACAGTTTAGCGTGTTGAAGTAAGTCAGCCACCCCAGCCCAATTGTCCCCTGAAAGTAATACTGATGTCTTTGTCCCAATAGGAACATTGAAAATTCCATTGAGATTGACGCGATAAAGCCCATTCCAACAAGTTCGATTCAAATAGATAAACCTTGCGGCACGGCGAAATCCACACCGCGGGGAATAATCCCTCATTTGATAATAATATTTATTGGAATGAAGGCGCTGATGCTGGACTAGTAGTTTTTCTACTCGATTATGATCAAGACGGATTGCTTCATATGTATTTATGAGTTCAGCATTTGAGTCATTAAGGATAGCCTTCTTTGGCTGAAGCCTGAAAAACATAGCACCACTGCCCAGAAAAGGCTCGATGTAACGACCCGTGACATGACCGATTTGTTTATGAATCAGTGGTGCAAGCCAGCGCTTACCTCCTGCCCATTTGAGAAAAGGATGGATGTATATTTGCTCATTCACAGAGGGCTGAACATTTTGGATTTTATTCATATGTAAATAGTACCAAAAGTGCTAAATCTACAGGTGTTAGCGTTGCCCGCTACGTCCCTATCCCTTCCGCCTCGCGCCCAATCTTTAGTCTTCAGCTCCGCTTCGGAAATTTTCAAATCGTAACTCAGTTGCAGATTCGGCTAGGACTGTGCATCTGTATCGAAGTAGCGCGCCAACCGCAGAGCAGTATCGGGCGTGAGTAAGCGACGCTCTCTCATAATTTCAGCCCCCGGACTGGCACACGCAGCGCCGGCGCAGGGCGCTCATGCCCACGGGGATTATTTCTCGCACAATATTCCCCCTGATATACCGGGTACATTCTATGCTTCACCATATTGCTCGCCTCAGCAGTAATTGACAATTTCGGCTAGCATGCCAAACCTATAACTAGGCTCGCATCAAATCCCGGTAAACAGCAAGTCTAGTGCGGCAATGATTTCGTCTCGTTTGTTTTTTAGCGAGGCGACTTTATCACCCAGCGAACGCTTAGGTATACCCGCAAGTTCTGCGGTAGACATCACGACTGTTACACCTTTGATCTTGAATTGCGGATTAAGGTATTTGGCCGCCAGCCCCATTTCTTCCGTCAGGATGAGCGGCACCACAACGCAAGTTGCTAATGTATCCAGCAAATCGGCCTGTACATCCAATAAATATGGGATAGCCTGAAGAGTCCCCGCATTCGGATTCAGGTGGACATCAAACTGCGCCATCAAAACCGCCGCAAGCCATCACTGAACGTACCGCGCTTCTCTATACGGCGATTATATTCATCCAGCGCGTTCTGATTTTCTGCCAGCCACTGGCTGCGCTGCGCTTGCCGAATGACTTCGGCCAGATGCTGCTCCAGTGTTTGCGAAAGATTGATGTTGAGCTGTTTTGCCTGCTGTAGAAGATCGGCATTGATGCTGAGATTAGCCGACTTCTTTGGTGCTGCCTGATTGAAAATACTATTGCTCACGACTTTTCCTTATGTGGTCGCCTTTCGACAAGCCTGAGGCGAACGATTAATCTAATCTGCATATTATAGTTACTTTTTATGCGCATAATTTACGCGCATCTCTTACGCACGTCAAGGATATAGGAAGTTTTTGCTGTGCTTGCAGCGCCCCCATCATACTAGGTTGGGAAAGCACCCAAAATCGCGTAGACTGCTAGGTCGGCCTCATTCAACATAGCTTGCATGGAACAGATACGGATACGCGGTGCTCGCACCCACAATCTAAAAAATATCAGCCTCGATTTGCCGCGACATCAGTTAGTGGTCATCACTGGTTTGTCCGGCTCCGGTAAATCTTCTCTTGCCTTCGACACTTTGTATGCCGAAGGGCAACGGCGTTATGTGGAATCACTGTCCGCTTATGCGCGACAATTTTTACAATTGATGGAAAAACCGGATGTCGATTTGATCGAAGGACTTTCCCCCGCGATTGCCATTGAGCAAAAAGCCACTTCACATAACCCACGTTCCACGGTTGGAACTGTCACAGAAATTCATGATTACCTGCGTCTGCTGTTTGCGCGCGCTGGCGATCCATATTGCCCGCACCATGATCTGGTGTTGCAGGCACAAAGCGTCGGACAAATGGTAGACCATGTGCTGGAATTGCCGGCAGGCACGCGCATCATGATTCTGTCACCGCTGGTGGTGGAACGTAAAGGCGAACAACTGGAATTGTTTGACGAGCTGCGTGCGCAAGGTTTTACGCGTTTGCGTATCAATGGTGTGGTGCATGAGATTGATGCGCTGCCCTCGTTGCAAAAGAACAAAAAGCATACGATTGAGATTGTTGTTGATCGCCTGAAAGTCGGCGCGGATGTCAAACAGCGGCTGGCTGAATCGTTTGAGACGGCATTGCGCCATGCTGAGGGACGGGCGCTGGCAGTAGAGATAGATAGCGGCGGCGAACATTCATTTTCGGCCAAATTTGCCTGCCCGATTTGCAGCTATTCATTACCCGAACTTGAACCACGTTTGTTTTCATTCAACAACCCGATGGGCGCATGCCCCAAGTGCGACGGGCTGGGCAACATCAGTTTTTTTGACCCAAAACGTATCGTCGCTTTTCCGCAACTCTCGCTCAGCTCTGGCGCAATCAAAGGCTGGGACAGGCGCAACCAGTTTTATCACCAATTGCTTGCAGGCTTGGCTAAACATTACAATTTCGACCTGGAACAATCGTATGAGAGTCTGCCAGAGGCGACTCAACAAGTGGTGTTGTATGGCAGCGGAAAATCGGAAATCGCATTTAATTATTTGAACGAGCGCGGCAAGGTAACCGTGCGCGAACATGCCTTTGAGGGCATCGTCAATAATCTTGAGCGTCGTTATAAAGAAACCGACTCACCCACTGTGCGTGAGGAGTTGGCAAAATATCTGAATAACTGCGTTTGCCCGGAATGCAAGGGCACACGCCTAAGGTTGGAAGCCCGCCATGTACGTGTTGCCGAAAAAAATATTTACCAGGTCAGTGCGCTCCCCTTGAGACAGACGTTGCCGTTTTTTCAAACCCTGAAATTACAGGGTCAAAAACAGGCGATTGCGGAAAAAATTGTGCAGGAGATCGTCAATCGGCTGACATTTTTAAACAATGTCGGACTGGATTATTTGTCTTTGGAGCGCTCTGCCGAAACTTTGTCCGGCGGGGAATCACAACGCATCCGGCTTGCCTCACAAATTGGTTCCGGCTTGACCGGCGTGATGTATGTGCTGGATGAACCGTCCATCGGCCTGCATCAACGTGATAATGACCGTCTGTTGAATACCCTGAAAAAACTGCGCGACATGGGCAACAGCGTAATCGTGGTCGAGCACGACGAAGAGGCAATTCGTCACGCCGATTACGTGGTAGACATGGGGCCGGGCGCAGGTGAACACGGTGGACAGATCGTCGCGCAAGGCACACCAAATGAAATCTGCCAGAGCGTCGAGTCGCTCACCGCAGATTATTTAACCGGACGGCGCAACATTCCCATACCAAGCAAACGACTTGTGCCAAACGCCGAGCGCATGCTGCACATCGTGGGTGCATCGGGCAATAATTTGAAACAGGTGACACTCGATCTGCCGGTAGGTCTGATGGTTTGTGTAACGGGCGTATCCGGTTCAGGAAAATCCACGTTGATCAATGACACCCTATATCCCGCTGTCGCGCAGCATCTGTATGGCAGCAATGCCGAGCCGGCGCCGTTCGCCGAAATCAGCGGCATGGAATTTTTTGATAAAGTGATCAACGTCGATCAAAGCCCAATCGGTCGCACCCCGCGCTCTAATCCGGCCACTTACACCGGCTTATTCACCCCAATACGCGAGTTATTCGCCGGTGTGCCAACAGCGCGTGAACGCGGCTATGGGCCGGGACGTTTTTCGTTCAACGTCAAGGGTGGGCGTTGTGAGTCTTGTCAGGGAGATGGCGTCATCAAGGTCGAGATGCATTTTCTGCCAGACGTTTACGTGCCTTGCGATGTATGCCACGGGATGCGCTATAACCGCGAAACGCTGGAAATTCAATACAAGAGTAAAAATGTTCATCAGATTTTGCAAATGACCGTGGAACAAGCGCACGCATTTTTTGCTCCCGTGCCGATCATCGCGCGCAAATTACAAACCTTGCTGGATGTTGGTCTGGGTTACGTCACGCTGGGGCAATCCGCCACCACGCTATCCGGCGGAGAAGCGCAGCGCGTCAAGTTATCGCTGGAATTGTCCAAACGCGATACTGGCCGCACTTTGTATATTCTTGACGAACCTACTACCGGCCTGCACTTCCACGATATTGCCCTGTTACTCGGGGTGATCCACAAACTGCGCGATCAGGGCAATACCATAGTGGTAATTGAACATAACCTTGATGTCATCAAAACCGCTGACTGGGTAATTGATCTCGGCCCGGAGGGTGGCGATGGTGGCGGACGGATCATTGCCCAGGGTGCACCGCCAAATATTGCACAAGACAAACGCAGCATGACAGGGAAATACTTAAAGCAAGTCATGGGCAAATATCCAGCCCAACACGCTGCGATGGCCAAATAAAAAGCCGGATAAATCCGGCTTTTTATCTGACATCAGAAGACCTCGATCTCTATTCCGCTTCAACCACTTCGGCTTCCGCTGGTCTGTCCATCAGTTCAATCAACGCCATCGGGGCGTTGTCACCCTGGCGGAAACCAAACTTGAGAATGCGCAAATAACCACCGTTGCGTGCTGCATAACGTGGGCCCAGTTCATCGAACAACTTGGTGACCATTTCACGATCGCGTAAACGTGCAAACGCCAAACGGCGATTTGCCAAGCTTGGGGTTTTGCCCAATGTCAGAATGGGTTCGGCAACACGCCGCAGCTCTTTAGCCTTGGGCAGTGTGGTCTTGATGAGTTCATGGCGCAACAAAGATACTGTCATGTTGCGAAACATCGCAAGACGGTGGCTGCTGGTGCGATTGAGTTTTCTTAAACCTAAACGGTGACGCATGATTTGCCTTTCGTAACTACTTCATTTTGTCACTGCTTTAAACGGCAGCGACAGGCCAGTTTTCCAGTTTCATGCCCAGCGATAAATTATGCTCGGCAAGAACCTGTTTAATTTCGTTCAACGACTTACGTCCCAAATTCGGGGTACGTAACAAATCGTTTTCGGTGTATTGAATCAAATCGCCGATATAGTGAATGCTTTGCGCCTTCAGGCAATTAGAAGAACGCGGCGTTAATTCCAGATCGTCTACCGGGCGCAACAGGATAGGATCTACCTTGGGAGTCTTGACCTTCTCAACCACGGGTTCAGTACCTTCCAGCGCAGCGAATACGGAAAACTGATCCACCAGAATACGTGCCGCACTGCGAATTGCTTCTTCAGGATCTATCGCGCCATTGGTTTCAATGTGCATCACCAGTCTGTCCAGATCGGTACGTTGTTCTACCCGCGCGTTTTCCACTGCATAACTGACCCGACTAACCGGGCTGAAAGATGCGTCCAGCGCGATGTGTCCGACCGCACGCGTTTCATTCGGCGCAATTCTTGAAAGTGCCGAAACGTAGCCACGCCCCTGTTCAACCTTGATCTGCATGTCCAGTTTTCCGCCGGCAGTCAGATGAGCAATAACATGATTCGGGTTTACCACTTCGACATCTGCATTGGCGCTGATATCAGCCGCAGTCACGTCACCCGGGCCTTGTTTATTAAGCGTCAAAACCACTTCCGGAAGATTATGCAAACGCAGCACCACGCCTTTAAGGTTCAGCAAAATGTCCACGACATCTTCTTGCACACCGTCTACCGTGGCGTATTCATGCAACACACCAGCCATTTTCACTTCAGTGGGCGCGGCACCCTGCATGGATGACAACAAGATACGACGTAACGCATTACCCAATGTATGTCCGTAACCACGTTCAAACGGCTCCATCACCACTTTGGCTTGGGTGTCTGAAACTTTTTGCACATCAATGATGCGTGGCTTTAAAAATTGATTCTTAGGCATAAGCTACTCCGCGTGGATTACTTGGAATACAACTCAACAACGAGATGCTCGTTAATGGTTGCAGGAAGTTCAGCACGTTGTGGTTTGGCTTTAAATATTCCCTTAAAGGCTTTGGTGTCGACCTCCAGCCACTCCGGAAAGCCGCGTTGCTCCGCAGCTGCAAGTGCCGCTTTAATACGCAGTTGCGCTTTGGATTTTTCAGCTATTTCGACCGTGTCGCCGGGACGCACTTGATAGGAAGGGATATTCACTCGTTTGCCATTCACCAGCAAACTGTTATGTCGCACTACCTGACGCGCTTCGGCACGTGATGCGCCAAAACCCATACGATAGGTGACGTTATCCAGACGCGATTCCAGAATCTGCAGCAAGCTTTCGCCGGTGATACCGCGTTGGCTTTCCGCTTGTTTGTAAGTCAGCCGGAACTGTCTTTCCAGAACGCCATAGGTGCGACGCACTTTTTGCTTTTCACGCAACTGTCCACCGTATTCGGACAAGCGATTGTTTTTCTTTTGTCCATGTTGACCAGGCGGATATGCCCTGCGCTCAACAGCACATTTGTCAGTGAAACACTTTTCGCCTTTCAGAAACAGCTTTTCGCCTTCGCGGCGGCACTGACGGCACTTTGCATCAAGATTTCTAGCCAAGTTCGACTCCCAAAAAATTAGATACGACGCTTTTTAGGCGGGCGGCAACCGTTGTGCGGCACCGGTGTAATATCGGAAATACTGGTTATCTTAAAACCAGCCGTGTTCAACGCGCGTACTGCGGATTCACGGCCTGGGCCGGGTCCTTTGATACGCACTTCGAGATTCTTAACGCCACATTCAGCGGCGGCCTTACCGACCAGCTCAGCCGCAACCTGTGCAGCGAACGGGGTGCTTTTACGTGAGCCCTTAAAACCATTTGCACCACTGGTAGACCATGCCAGGGCATTGCCTTGACGATCGGTGATGGTAACAATCGTATTGTTAAAGGATGCATGAACATGCGCTATGCCTTCCGCTACGTTCTTCTTTATTTTCTTGCGCACTTTCGTGCTGGGCTTAACCATATATCTAGTCCTTTAAGGCGTTATAGCAAATTATTTCTTGGCACCGGCAATCGCTTTGCGCGGGCCCTTGCGAGTACGTGCATTGGTGCGAGTACGCTGACCACGACACGGCAGTCCGCGACGATGACGCAGCCCTCGGTAACTACCCAAATCCATCAGGCGTTTGATGTTCATGGTCGTTTCACGACGCAGATCACCTTCTACCGTAAATTTGGCAACCTGTTCACGCAATTTTTCTACTTCTGCATCGGTCAGGTCTTTCATTTTGGTGCTGGAATTTACGCCAGCCGCAGCGCAGATTCCGTGCGAGCGTTGACGTCCAATACCGTAGATTGCAGTCAAGGCAATCACAGCGTGTTGATGGTTTGGGATGTTCACCCCTGCAATACGTGCCATGCAGCTACCCTATGTTTTAAAGACGAAAATTATAACACTCAAGACGGATTTCACTCAATCAGCCCTGGCGTTGCTTATGGCGCGGCTCGGTGCAAATAACCCGTACCACGCGCTTACGAATAACAATTTTGCAATTGCGACAAATCTTTTTAACCGATGCTTGGACTCTCATTTTGTTTCTCCTTGCTTGCTTTGCTATTTAGCGCGAAAAACAATGCGCGCTTTGCTTAAATCATATGGCGTCAACTCCACCGTAACCTTATCTCCGGGCAGAATACGTATATAGTGCATACGCATTTTTCCGGATATGTGGCCTAACACAACGTGACCATTTTCCAGCTTGATTCTGAACGTGGCATTGGGCAATGATTCTTCGATTTCACCCTGCATCTGAATCACATCTTCTTTTGACATTAGCGCGTTAACCCACCTTTGAAATTGGCTTTTTTCAACAAGCCTTCATACTGGTGTGTCATCAAATATGACTGAACTTGCGCCATGAAATCCATCGTTACCACAACCAAAATCAACAAAGAAGTACCGCCAAAATAAAACGGAACGTTCCATTTAACCACCAAAAATTCCGGCAGTAAGCACACTGAAGCGATATAAACCGCGCCAACCATAGTCAGACGCATCATGATCTTTTCCACATATCTGGCCGTTTGATCGCCAGGCCGTATACCGGGTAAAAATGCGCCGCTTTTCTTCAAATTTTCAGCCGTTTCTTTAGGGCTAAACACCAAGGCCGTGTAGAAGAAGCAGAAGAACACAATCGCCCCCGCATACACCATTACATAAATCGGCTGACCGGGAGAAAGCTTCTCGCTCATATCCTTTAACCAGTTCATGCCATGGCCACTGCCAAACCAGCCTGCAATCGTCGCAGGAAACAGTATGATGCTGGAAGCAAAAATCGGCGGTATCACACCAGCCATATTCAGCTTCAAAGGCAGGTGGGAGCTTTGCCCGCCATATACCTTGTTACCTACCTGGCGCTTTGCATAATTCACCAGAATCTTGCGCTGTCCGCGTTCGACAAATACCACCAAAGCCGTTACTGAGACCGTAGCCACCAACAAAAACAACACCAGCGGTATCGAAAAAGCGCCCGTGCGCACCAGCTCCAAAGTGCTGCCTATCGCATGCGGCAATCCGGCCGCAATACCGGCAAAGATAATCAATGAAATACCATTGCCCAAACCGCGCTCGGTAATCTGCTCACCCAGCCACATCAAAAAAATCGTTCCTGTCACCAGCGTGATGACTGTAGTCATTTGAAACAGTGAACCTGGATTCGGCACCAGCCCGGGCTGCGCTTGCAGTGCTACCGATATGCCAAACGCCTGGAACAAGGCCAATACCAAAGTGCCATACCGGGTGTACTGCGTAATCTTGCGGCGCCCTGCCTCGCCTTCTTTCTTCAGCTGCTCAAGCTGTGGCACCGCAATTGCTGCCAACTGCATAATGATGGATGCCGAAATGTACGGCATGATACCCAAAGCAAAAATGGTAAAGCGTGAAAGCGCACCACCAGAGAACATGTTAAACATGCCCAGAATGCCATTTTTTTGTGACTTGAATAAATCTGCCAATACTCCCGGATCAATACCAGGCACAGGTATGTGAGCACCAATCCGATACACCACCAGCGCACCCAACAAAAACCACAGACGCTGACTTAAATCACCGTACTTACTCTTGTTCGTTACTTTAGCTGCTGTATTCACGCAATCCTTACTCGGCGACGCTACCGCCAGCGGCCTCGATCGCTGCACGCGCGCCTTTGGTTATCAACAGGCCTTGCAGCTTTACCGCACGTGAAATTTCACCAGACAAAATGACCTTAGCCGACAACGCATTTGCATGTACCACCCCGGCTTGCTTGAGCGCCAGCAAATCAATCCTGTCTATGGGCAGTTTTTGCAAATCTGACAAACGTACCTGCGCTGTATCACGACGTGTCAAAGAAATAAATCCACGCTTTGGCAAACGGCGTTGCAGCGGCATTTGACCGCCTTCAAATCCGACCTTATGAAATCCACCAGAGCGTGATTTTTGCCCCTTGTGACCACGTCCAGCGGTCTTGCCCAAACCAGAACCGATACCGCGACCGACGCGCCGCTTGGCATGCTTTGCACCTTGTGCGGGTTGTATATTATTAAGTTGCATGGTTACGCCTCGTACTTTACTAGGTAATATACCTTGTTGATCATGCCGCGCACGCAAGGCGTATCTTCCAATTGCACTGTGTGGTTAATACGACGCAAACCCAAACCACGAATCGTATCGCGATGCGATTGCTTGGTGCCGATTAAACTTTTGATCTGCGTCACTTTGATTGTTTTGGCCTGTGTCATCTCTTACCCCAAAATTTCATCTATGTTCTTGCCGCGCTTAGCCGCAATTTCAGATGGAGAATTCAAAGCCCTCAATCCATTTAACGTAGCGCGCACCACATTGTAAGGATTGCTGGAACCGATACATTTCGCCAAAACATCGCGTACACCGACTGCCTCAAATACTGCGCGCATCGCTCCGCCGGCAATAATCCCCGTACCTTCCGAGGCTGGCTGCATCAACACTTTGGCTGCGCCATGCCTGCCGATCACGGTGTGGTGCAAAGTACCGTTTTTAAGGTTTATCCTGGCCAGATTGCGCCGCGCTTCTTCCATCGCCTTTTGCACTGCAACCGGAACTTCTTTGGATTTGCCTTTACCCATAGCGATGCGACCATCACCGTCACCCACCACAGTCAATGCCGCAAATCCCATGATGCGACCACCCTTAACGACCTTGGTGACACGATTCACAGAGATCATTTTTTCAATCATTCCATCATCGCGCTCTTCCTGTTGCTGCATTTTTCCTTGTGGTTTAGCCATTGCTCAACTCCAATTAGAACTGCAAGCCATGTTCGCGAGCGGCTTCTGCCAACGCTTTAACACGACCATGATAACGGTTACCGGAACGGTCAAAAGCAACCTGGGTAATACCCGCACTTTTGGCTTTTTCCGCGATACGCTTACCGATTACTGCGGCAGCGGCAGTGTTGCCGCCATTCGCCAGATCCTTGCGAACTTCTGCCTCTACGCTGGACGAACTTGCCAAAACCTTGCTGCCACAAGCAGAAATAATCTGCGCATAAATGTGCAAGTTGGTTCGGTTAATGGCCAGACGCACCGTTTTCTTCTCAGCTATGCGTGCACGGGTTTTGCGTGCTCTGCGCTGACGCGCTTCATTCTTGTTCAACATATGCGCCTCAATTATTTCTTCTTGGTTTCTTTCAAAAGAACGACTTCATCGCTATAACGCACACCCTTGCCTTTGTAAGGCTCAGGTTCACGGAAGGCACGAATTTCAGCAGCCACTTGTCCGACTCGCTGGTTATCCATGCCCTTCAACACGATCTCAGTTTGCGTTGGCGTCTCTACCTTGATACCGGCAGGCATTTTATATGCAACCGGATGGGAGTAACCCAATGTCAGGTTCAGTGTATCTCCAGCAGCCTGCGCCCGATATCCCACACCAACCAGGGTCAGCTTGCGCTCAAAACCCTTACTTACACCGCGCACCATGTTGGCTAGCAAAGCACGGGTCGTACCGGACATGGCATTAGATTGCGCAGATTCATTTAAAGCCTTGCATAACAAGTTATCACCTTCACGCACCACGCTGATATCCAGCGATAGAGCCTGCTTGAGCATACCCAGCGGACCCTTTACTGAAATTTCATTTTTTGCCACCACGACTTCTATGCCGCTTGGCACTACGATAGGATTTTTAGCAACTCTGGACATATTTACCTCACTACGCAACCACGCATAGCACTTCACCACCAATACCATTGGCGCGCGCTTTACGGTCAGTCATCAAACCCTTGGAAGTAGAAACAATGGCAATACCAAGACCATTCATCACACTGGGAATATCGCCGGAACCTTTATACACACGTAAGCCGGGACGGCTGATACGCTGGATTTTTTCGATTACCGGACGACCGCTGTAGTATTTAAGAACTATTTCAAGCGTAGCCTTCCCGCCATCGGCAGCAATAACACTGAACCCTTCAACGTAGCCTTCGTCTTTTAGCACTTCAGCGATTGCCACCTTGATTTTCGAGGAAGGCATCACTACATTGGTTTTTTCCGCGAGCTGCGCATTACGAATGCGCGTCATCATGTCGGAAATTGGATCACTCATGCTCATATATAATTCTCCTACCAGCTTGCCTTAACGATGCCAGGAATCTCGCCGCGCATTGCAAATTCACGCACTTTAGTCCGCCCCAAACCAAACTTTCTATATGTACCTCTAGGGCGACCCGTCAATGCACACCGGTTTCTCAAGCGAACCGGGCTCGAGTTACGTGGCAACGCTTGCAATCTTAATCGGGCAGCGGCGCGCCCCTCTTCACTGAGCTTCATATTTGAAATATCCGCCAGTAACAGCGCGCGCTTGGCTGCAAATTTTGCGACTGCTTTGCGACGTTTTTGCTCACGGTTAATCAATGCCATCTTAGCCATTAGTCTTCTCTCATTTCTTTAACGGAAGTTTGAATGCTGTCAGAAGCGCTCTGGCTTCTTCATCAGTTTTTGCCGAAGTGGTAATAGTGATGTTCATGCCGCGTAATGCATCAATTTTTTCGTATTCGATTTCCGGAAAAATGATTTGCTCTTTTACGCCCATATTGTAGTTACCACGGCCATCGAACGCTTTACCGGAAATACCGCGAAAATCCCGAATACGGGGAATGGCAACAGAAATCAGCCGATCCAAAAATTCATACATGCGGTCTTTACGCAATGTAACTTTGCAGCCCACCGGATATCCTTCGCGAATTTTGAACCCTGCAATTGATTTTTTTGACATCGTGACGACCGGCTTCTGACCAGCAATTTTTTGCATATCAGCAACGGCAAAATCCATTACTTTTTTGTCAGCAACCGCCTCACCAACACCCATATTCAAGGTAATCTTTTCAATACGCGGTACTTGCATAACAGACTTGTAGCCGAACCGCGTCATCAAGTCTTTAGTCACCTTATCTTTGTAAAACTGATACAAACGAGCCATGTTCTATAAACTCCTCAAGCGTCAATCATTTCGCCATTTGATTTGAACACGCGAACCTTGCGTCCATCTCCCAGCGCTTTAATCCCTACGCGATCACCCTTCTTTGCAGTCGCGTTATAAATAGCCACATTCGATATATGAATCGGCAATTCTTTTTCCACAATTCCACCCGCCAAGCCTTTTACCGGATTGGGTTTCTGATGTTTCTTAACCTTGTTGATACCAGCCACCAGCAGGTAATCACCCAGCACACTCAGCACGTTGCCGCGATTACCTTTGTCCTTACCGGCAATCACGATAATTCCGTCGTTCTTTTTAATTTTTTGCATGACTTTACCTCAGCTCGATCCACTACCGCTTACAGCACTTCAGATGCCAGCGAAACGATCTTCATAAATTTCTCAGTGCGCAATTCGCGCGTCACTGGTCCAAAAATACGCGTACCAATCGGCTCCAACTTGGCATTCAATAACACCGCCGCATTACCATCAAACTTGACCAACGAGCCATCGCTGCGGCGTACGCCTTTAGCCGTGCGCACCACTACTGCATTGTATATCTCGCCTTTTTTAACGCGACCACGCGGCGCAGCATCTTTGATGCTCACCTTGATCACATCGCCAACAGAGGCGTAACGACGCCTGGATCCACCCAGAACCTTGAAGCACATCACCGAACGTGCGCCGGTATTATCGGCCACATCTAAAACTGTTTGCATCTGTATCATTATTTTTTCTCTCCAACTTATTCCGCTTAATGGCGGCCAGTTTTGGAACCCGTTCGGGTTTGGTCGCCGCAAGCGGCGATGAAACGAAGCCGCGTATTATATGTAAATGCAAAAAAGATGCAAGAAAAAACTACGCTAAATTTCAGTCGCTTTACCCAGCAATTTGGCCACGCGCCAGCTCTTGGTTTTAGCCAATGGGCGGCACTCTTCGATACTCACCATGTCACCGGTATGAAATTCATTAGCCTCATCATGCGCGTGATATTTCTTGGATACGCGAATAATTTTTCCCAATAACGGGTGTTTCACTTTGCGCTCTACCAAAACCGTGACAGTTTTGTCCATTTTGTCGCTGACCACCGTACCGGTAAGGGTACGCTTTAACTTGGGTTCACTCATATTTGAACGTCCTTCTGCGCTAGCACAGTTTTTATACGAGCGATGTCGCGACGCACTTTGCGCAACTCACTGGTATTGGTCATTTGTTGTGTTGCCACTTGCATACGCATGCCAAACTGGGCCTTGGTCAAAGCCATTAACTCAGTTAGCAGGCCCGCTGCAGGCATGGCTTTAAGCTCAGAAGCCCTGTTTTTATTGGTTGTCATGTTATGTACCTACCTGTCTAACTACAAAAGTGGTGGCCAATGGCAACTTTGCCGAAGCCAAGCGAAACGCTTCACGCGCCAATGTTTCATCCACACCGTCCATCTCGTAAAGCATTTTTCCAGGTTGAATCTCGGCAACGTAGTACTCAGGGTTACCCTTACCATTTCCCATGCGCACTTCAGCCGGTTTTTGCGAAATCGGTTTGTCGGGGAAAATACGAATCCAGATACGCCCGCCACGTTTGATATGCCGCGTCATGGCGCGCCGCGCCGCTTCGATTTGACGTGCCGTTAAACGACCGCGCACAACCGCCTTCAAACCAAATTCGCCAAAACTAACTTGATTGCCGCGGGTAGCAAGTCCAGTGTTACGGCCCTTTTGTTCTTTACGATATTTTCTTCTAGCTGGTTGCAGCATGTTTTGCTCCCGACTTTCTTGCTTTCTTTTCCGGTTCAGCGGCTGCCTGAACGGGAGTTTCCTGTACACCTACTTCACCCTTGAATACCCAAACCTTTACGCCAATGATGCCGTAAGTCGTCTTCGCTTCAGAAGTGCCATAGTCAATATCGGCGCGCAACGTGTGCAACGGCACACGGCCTTCGCGATACCACTCGGTACGGGCAATTTCAATCCCGTTCAACCGGCCGGCGCTCATGATTTTGATGCCTTGCGCGCCAAGACGCATGGCATTTTGCATTGCACGCTTCATGGCACGACGGAACATGATACGTTTTTCCAACTGGGCAGTAATACTATCTGCAATAAGCTGTGCGTCGATTTCCGGTTTACGTACTTCTTCAATTGCGACATCGACTGATTGCAAACCCATACGCTTACGCAGCTCGGCGCGTAACGCCTCAATGTCCTCACCTTTTTTACCGATTACCATACCTGGACGTGCGGTATAAATGGTGACCTTGGCGTTTTTAGCCGGGCGCTCGATGATGATCTTTGAAACGCCCGCAGTAACCAGTTTCTTTTTCAGATATGCACGGACTTCGATGTCCTTAAGTAACAAGCCAGCAAAATTTTCACTGTTAGCGTACCACTTCGAATCCCAGTTCTTGCGAACACTCAATCGAAAACCAGTTGGGTGAATTTTTTGTCCCATAATTTATCCTCAGTTTCCGACACTGACCGTGACATGGCAGGTCTGCTTTTCGATTTGGTTACCACGGCCTTTAGCGCGTGCGATAAAACGTTTTAAAGAAGTTGCCTTGTCGATATAAATAATTTTTACTTTTAGTTCATCAATATCAGCACCGTCATTGTGCTCGGCATTTGCAATTGCTGATTGCAGTGCTTTTTTGATGATCTCTGCACCCTTTTTTGGACTGAAGGTCAAAATGTTAAGCGCCTGAGCAACCGGCAAACCACGAATCTGGTCAGCAACCAGACGGCCTTTTTGCGCAGAAAGATGAATATTTTTAGCCACCGCAGTAGTCATTTTCATAATTCCTCCTACTTCTTCACAACTGCTTTTTTATCGGCGGCATGACCTTTGAACGTGCGTGTCATAGCAAACTCGCCCAGCTTATGACCTACCATATTCTCGGACACATAAACAGGAATGTGCAGCTTACCGTTATGTACCGCAATCGTCAGGCCGACAAACTCGGGCAGCACCGTAGAACGGCGTGACCAGGTTTTTACCGGACGCTTATCGTTAGTTGCCCGCACTGCCTCAACCTTCTTGAGCAAGTGCGCGTCGACAAACGGACCCTTTTTAATAGAACGTGCCATGTTTACCTACCTCTTAAACTTGAAAACGACGACGCACAATCATGCCACTGGTGCGCTTGTTACGACGTGTGCGGAATCCCTTGGATGGCACGCCCCATGGGCTGACCGGATGGCGGCCCGCCGCAGTTTTACCTTCACCGCCACCATGCGGGTGATCCACAGGATTCATCGCAACGCCGCGCACCGTCGGACGTACCCCACGCCAACGCATCGCGCCGGCTTTGCCAATCGAACGCAAACTGTGCTCGGAATTACCTACTTCACCCAAAGTCGCTTTGCAATCGACATGAACTTTGCGAATTTCGCCTGAACGCAAACGCAGCTGCGCATAGCTTCCTTCGCGCGCCAGTAACTGCACAGAAGTGCCCGCAGAACGAGCTAATTGAGCACCTTTGCCTGGCAGCATTTCTATGCAATGTATAGTTGAACCAACTGGAATATTACGGAGTGGCAAAGCATTGCCGGATTTGATAGGTGCTTCTGAGCCGCTTACCAGCGTTGCCCCGGCAGCCAAGCCTTTAGGGGCAATAATGTAGCGGCGCTCCCCGTCTGCGTAGCACAGCAAGGCGATATTGGCACTGCGATTTGGATCATATTCGAGACGTTCTACGGTTGCCGGAATGCCGTCTTTGTTACGTTTGAAATCGACCAAGCGGTAATGCTGTTTGTGCCCGCCGCCCATATGGCGAATCGTAATATGCCCATTATGGTTACGGCCTGCGGTCTTGCTTTGTTTTTCCAGCAGAGCAGCAACCGGCTTGCCTTTGTGCAAGTCAGGATTGACAACACGCACTACTGCACGCTGTCCCGGGGTGGTTGGTTTTAGCTTAATCAATGCCATGATGATTATCCTTGCTCATTTGCAGAGAAATTGATTTCCTGTCCGGAAGCCAGACACACATAGGCTTTCTTCCAGTCGCTACGACGACCGATTACGCGACCGCTACGTTTGACCTTGCCCTTAACACAAGCTACCTGCACGCTATCCACGTTCACCTTGAACATCATTTCGACAGCGGCCTTGATTTCAGGTTTGGTTGCGTCGGTTGCAACGCGAAAAATTACTTGCTCATTTTTTTCGGCAACGTGAGTCGCCTTTTCGGAGATTTGTGGCGCGAGCAGCACCTTCATCAAACGCTCTTGGCTAAATTGTTGGGTACTCATGCGAACATCTCCTCAATCTTGGCCACAGCATTACGCGTAACAATCACGTTAGGGAAACGGATCAAGCTGACCGGGTCGGCCTGGTTCGCTTCCAACACCAATACGTTGGGCAAATTGCGTGACGACAAATAAAGATTTTCATCCACACTGTCAGTGATGATTAACACCCGGCCCTGATTGAGACCCATACTTTTAATCTTCAGCGCCAGCTGTTTAGTCTTGGGGGAATCAACCGTCAGGCTGTCTATTACGATCAAGCGATTCTCGCTGACCAACTTGGATAAAATCGAAGCCACGCCAGCGCGATACATCTTGCGATTAATTTTTTGGCTGTAATTTTCTTCGCCGGTATTCGGAAATATCTTACCGCCGCCACGCCACAAAGGGCTCGACGCCATACCGGCACGCGCACGGCCAGTGCCTTTTTGCGCGAACGGCTTGCGGGTACTCTTGGCTATTTCACTGCGACCTTTTTGCTTGCTGTTACCAGCACGAGCATTCGCCATATAGGCAGTCACCAGCTGATGCACCAGATCTTCGTTATATTCCCTGCCGAATAGTTCGTCGGACGCGCTGATATTTGCGGTCGACTGACCCTTGTCATTGATGACTTTAAGTTCCATTACGCACCTGCTTTCACGGCTGGACGGACAATCACGCTACCGTTTTGCGCGCCCGGGACAGCGCCCTTGACCAGCAATAATTGACGGGCGACGTCAATCCGCACGATTTGTAGATTCTGAACCGTCTTTTGCACATCGCCGAGATGGCCAGTCATGCGCTTACCCGGAAAAACACGACCCGGGTCCTGCGCCATACCAATTGAACCCGGTACGTTGTGCGACTTGGAGTTACCGTGCGATGCACGGCCTGATTTGAAATTGTAACGCTTGATGGTGCCGGCGTAGCCCTTACCTTTTGAGATGCCCGTCACATCGACCAGCTGACCAGCTTGAAATATCTCGACACTGACCGTAGCGCCTATTTGCAGGCCAGCCAGTTGTTCAGGCGATACGGTGAATTCTTTCAGTGCACTTCCGGCTTCCACACCCGCCTTGGCATAATGTCCGGCGGCAGCTTTGTTGACGCGACCAGGGCGGCGCGCGCCATGCGCCAATTGCACGGCCGTATAACCATCAGTAGCAACGGATTTAACCTGAGTAACACGATTGTTAAACACTTCCAGCACTGTTACCGGCAACGATGATCCGTCTTCGGTAAACACGCGGGTCATGCCAATCTTTCGACCGACAAGTCCTAAGCTCATTTTAACTTCCTCTTGTTAAGGGGCCAACTACAATTGGTCAGCCGATTTTTTGCAACCTAATGCACCAATAATTAGCGCAACTTTATTTCCACATCCACACCGGCTGGTAAATCCAGCTTCATCAATGCGTCAACCGTTTTATCGGTCGGGTCTACAATATCCATCAAACGCAGATGGGTACGAATTTCAAACTGATCGCGCGAAGTCTTGTTGACGTGCGGCGAACGCAACACATCAAAACGTTCAATCTTGGTTGGCAATGGCACCGGGCCGTTTACTACCGCGCCAGTGCGTTTTGCCGTCTCGACAATCTGTCCGGCCGACTGGTCAATCAAGCGATAATCAAACGCCTTGAGGCGAATGCGGATTTTCTGACTTTGCATAATTTTTTTCTACTTTCGCGCGGCAATGCCGCTAATTAAAGAACAAATTGCGTGTTACCTACCACGCAAGGGCGCGCATTGTAGCGTTACTCAATAATCTTAGCAACCACCCCGGCACCGACGGTGCGACCACCTTCACGAATCGCGAAGCGCAAGCCCTCTTCCATCGCGATCGGGTTGATCAGGTTGACCGTGATGCTGACGTTGTCGCCCGGCATGACCATTTCGGTGCCAGCCGGCAGTTCAACTGCACCCGTCACGTCGGTGGTACGGAAGTAGAACTGCGGACGGTAGCCCTGGAAGAACGGGGTGTGACGTCCGCCTTCGTCTTTGCCCAGTACGTAGATTTCGGCGGTGAATTTGGTGTGCGGGGTGATGGAGCCGGGTTTGGCGAGTACTTGGCCACGTTCGACTTCTTCGCGTTTGGTGCCTCTGAGCAGGACGCCGACGTTGTCCCCGGCTTGACCCTGGTCGAGCAGTTTGCGGAACATTTCAACGCCGGTGCAGGTGGTCTTTTGGGTGGGTTTGATGCCGACGATTTCGAGTTCTTCGCCCACTTTGACGATGCCGCGTTCAATACGGCCGGTGACGACAGTGCCACGACCCGAGATGGAGAAGACGTCTTCTACCGGCATGAGGAAGGCGCCGTCTATGATGCGTTCCGGGGTGGGGATGTAGCTGTCGAGGGCGTCGGCCAGGCGGAAGATGGCCGGTTCGCCCAGGTCGCCTTGGTCGCCTTGCAGGGCTTTGAGTGCGGAGCCTTTGACGATCGGTACGTCGTCGCCCGGAAAGTCGTATTTGGTGAGGAGTTCGCGCACTTCCATTTCGACGAGTTCGAGTAGTTCTTCGTCGTCGACCATGTCGCATTTGTTCAGGAAGACGATGATGTAGGGTACGCCTACCTGGCGTGCCAGGAGGATGTGTTCACGGGTTTGTGGCATGGGGCCGTCGGCTGCTGAGCAGACCAGGATGGCGCCGTCCATTTGGGCTGCGCCGGTGATCATGTTTTTGACGTAGTCGGCGTGGCCCGGGCAGTCTACGTGGGCGTAGTGGCGTGCGGCTGTTTCGTATTCGACGTGGGCGGTGTTGATGGTGATGCCGCGTGCCTTTTCTTCCGGTGCCGCGTCAATCTGGTCGTAGGCTTTGGCTTCGCCGCCAAATTTCTTGGACAAGACGGTGGTGATCGCCGCAGTCAGGGTGGTTTTGCCATGATCAACGTGTCCTATCGTGCCTACGTTAACGTGCGGCTTGGTCCGCTCAAATTTGCTCTTTGCCATGATTTTCGCCTTTTAATCTTTAAGAAAGATTCCGTCCAAACGCTATTTTTTACTCATTATCGCTTCAGCAACATTTTTTGGTGCTTCTGAATAATGTCTGAACTCCATGGTGTAAGTCGCCCGACCTTGAGTCGCGGAACGCAGCGACGTGGAATACCCAAACATTTCAGCCAAAGGCACCTCGGCCTTAACCACCTTGCTACCACCCGCCATATCATCCATCCCCTGCACCATGCCACGACGCGAAGATAAATCGCCCATTACTGTGCCGGTGTAGTCTTCCGGGGTTTCAACTTCAACTGACATCATCGGCTCAAGCAGCACCGGACTGGCTTTACGCATGCCATCCTTGAATGCCATCGAAGCCGCCATTTTGAAAGCATTTTCGTTCGAGTCCACATCATGGTAGGAGCCATCAAACAGGGTCACTTTGACATCAACTACCGGGAACCCGGCCAGCACACCATTCGGCAACGTTTCGCGCAGACCCTTTTCGACTGCCGGAATGTATTCGCGCGGAACGCTACCGCCTTTGATCGCATCAACGAATTCAAAACCTTTGCCAGCTTCGTTCGGCTCCATCTTGATCCAGACGTGACCGAATTGGCCGCGTCCACCGGATTGTTTGACAAACTTGCCTTCTACCTCAACGGCCTTTTTGATTGCTTCGCGATAAGCCACTTGCGGTGCACCCACGTTGGCTTCAACGCCAAACTCACGCTTCATGCGATCAACCAGAATTTCCAGATGCAACTCGCCCATACCGGAAATAATCGTTTGACCGGATTCTTCATCAGTACGAACGCGGAATGACGGGTCTTCCTGCGCCAAGCGATTAAGCGCCAAACCCATTTTTTCCTGATCGACCTTGGTCTTCGGCTCAACTGCCACATGAATGACAGGCTCAGGGAAAACCATGCGCTCCAGAATAATTTCCTTGACCGGATCGCACAGTGTGTCACCCGTTGTAGCTTCCTTCAAACCAACCGCGGCGGCAATATCGCCGGCGAAAACTTCCTTGATTTCTTCGCGTTCATTTGCGTGCATCAGCAGGATACGGCCGACCCGTTCTTTACGCCCCTTGATCGGGTTGTAAATCGTGTCGCCCGATTTGAGCATGCCAGAATAAACGCGGAAGAAGATCAACTGCCCAACGAATGGGTCAGTCATGATTTTGAATGCCAAGCCTGCAAAAGGCTCATCATCAGAGGCTTTACGCTCACCTACGGTACCGTTGCTCAACTCGCCTTTTACCGGCGGAATATCGGTTGGTGCAGGCAAATAGTCGATCACCGCATCCAGCATGGCTTGCACGCCCTTATTTTTGAAGGCAGAGCCACACAACATCGGGATGATTTCGCCGGCAATGGTGCGGATACGCAAGCAGGCCTTAATATCGGCTTCAGACAAATCGCCCTCTTCCAGATATTTGTTCATCATTTCTTCAGAGGCTTCGGCGGCTGTTTCTACCAATTTCTCACGCCATTCCTTGGCCGTCACCAACAGATCAGGCGGAATGTCGCGCAGCTCAAATTTCATGCCCTGTGAAGCCTCATCCCAATAAATGGCTTTCATCCGTACTAAATCGACCACGCCTTCGAATTTTTCTTCTGCGCCGATCGGCACTTGAACAGGAATGGGGTTGGCGTGCAAACGAGTACGCATTTGCTCGTGTACTTTGAAAAAGTTTGCGCCCTGACGATCCATTTTATTAACGAACGCCAAGCGTGGCACGCCGTATTTATTGGCTTGCCGCCACACCGTTTCAGACTGCGGCTGCACCCCGCCCACGGCGCAATACACCATACAGGCACCATCCAGAACCCGCATGGAACGTTCCACTTCAATGGTGAAGTCAACGTGACCTGGCGTATCAATGATGTTGATGCGGTGCTCCGGCAAAGATGAGTCCATGCCTTTCCAGAAACAGGTTGTGGCAGCTGAAGTAATGGTGATGCCGCGCTCCTGCTCCTGCTCCATCCAGTCCATGGTGGCCGCGCCATCATGAACCTCACCGATTTTGTGGTTTACGCCGGTATAGAACAGGACACGTTCTGTAGTTGTGGTTTTGCCGGCATCAATATGCGCGCTGATGCCGATATTACGATAACGCTCAATGGGGGTTTTACGTGCCACTTTAGATACCTAACTATAATCTGATTCAGCTGTTTAAATTAAAATCTGAAATGCGAGAAAGCCTTGTTGGCTTCAGCCATGCGATGCACCTCTTCACGCTTCTTCACTGCGCCCCCGCGACCTTCAGATGCATCGATCAGCTCACCTGCCAGACGCATGCCCATGGATTTTTCACCACGCTTACGCGCTGCTTCACGCAGCCAGCGCATTGCCAAAGCCATACGCCGGGAAGGACGAACCTCGACAGGCACTTGATAATTTGCGCCACCAACACGGCGGCTTTTTACTTCTACTTGAGGCTTGGCATTAGTCAGCGCAAGATTGAATACCTCGATAGCGTCCTTGCTGGTCTTTTTACCAACCTGTTCCAAAGCGCCGTACAAAATACGTTCGGCAACCGATTTCTTACCGGCAGTCATCAGCACGTTAACGAACTTGGACAAATCCTGATTACCGAATTTTGGATCCGGCAGGATGTCGCGTTTGGGAACTTCTCTGCGTCTTGGCATAACTACCTCAAATGAATTCTAAAAATTACGCTTTTTTGGCGCGCTTTGCGCCATATTTTGAACGAGCTTGCTTACGGTCTTTTACGCCGGCAGTATCCAGACTACCGCGCACCATATGATAACGAACCCCCGGCAAATCCTTTACCCGGCCACCGCGCAGCAACACCACTGAGTGCTCCTGCAAATTATGGCCTTCGCCGCCGATATAGCTGATCACTTCAAAGCCATTGGTCAAGCGCACCTTGGCAACCTTGCGCAACGCAGAGTTTGGCTTTTTTGGCGTGGTGGTATAGACACGAGTGCAAACACCGCGTTTCTGCGGAGAACCGGCCAGAGCCGGCACTTTGCTTTTTTCCACAATTGCAGTTCGTGGCTTGCGGATCAATTGATTAATGGTTGGCATTATCTATAAACATCCTAAAATGATTCTGAGAATCTGTTGGAAATCAACATACAAAAAACAACGTCGCAGCAATGCACTAACTCATCCGCTGCGACGGTAAAAAAAGGTTGCGAATTCTATTGAGAAACCTCAGAGGTGTCAAGCAACTCGCCGGATGCATTCGCTTCACCACCCTGCAATTCACGCCCTTCCGCCACGTTGATTCCCAAACGCTGCTTGCGACGTGTGGTGTGATAGGTGAGCCCCGTTCCGGCCGGGATTAAACGACCGACGATGACGTTTTCCTTAAGGCCGCGCAGATCGTCACGCTTGCCCATAATCGCCGCTTCGGTCAACACTCGGGTTGTTTCCTGGAAGGAAGCTGCCGAAATAAATGAGTCGGTGGACAACGAAGCCTTGGTAATACCGAGCAGGACATAGTCAAAGGTTGCAGGATTTTTACCGTCGGCAATGACACGTTCGTTTTCTTCCAGCAGATCGGCGCGTTCAACCTGTTCACCGGTAATAAAACGGGTATCACCAACTTCGTTGATTTGTACGCGACGCAGCATTTGGCGCACAATCACCTCGATATGTTTATCACTGATTTTCACACCTTGTAAACGATAAACTTCCTGCACTTCGTCGGTAATATAGCGCGCCAATTCAGCCACGCCCAACAAGCGCAGAATATCGTGCGGGTCGGCAGGGCCATCCACAATCATTTCACCGCGATTCACCACTTGACCATCATGCGCCAGCACGTGCTTTTCCTTGGAAATCAAAAATTCACTGGCGACACCCTCCATGTCAGTAATCACCAGGCGCTGCTTGCCCTTGGTATCTTTACCAAACGAAACGATACCGGTGCATTCGGCTAACATGCCGGCATCTTTAGGTACGCGCGCCTCAAATAACTCGGCCACACGTGGCAGACCGCCGGTGATGTCGCGCGTTTTGCTGCTTTCCTGCGGGATACGCGCTAACACATCGCCTACGCCAACTTGTTGGCCGTCTTCAACGGTAATGATGCAACCAGTCTGGAAAGTCACACTGACCGGTGTCTGAGTACCGGTTAATTTCACTTCGCGCCCGGCTTTGTCGTGCAGACGTACCATCGGACGCACACCCTTGCTTTGCGCGGTGGAACGTTTCGGATCAATCACCACCAGGGTAGATAGACCGGTGACCTCATCTATCTGCTTGGCCACCGTAGCGCCCTCTTCAACATTCTGGAAGCTGACTGTGCCGGCATATTCAGTAATGATCGGACGAGTATGTGGATCCCATGTCGCCAATACTGTGCCCGCACGCACCGCCGCGCCCTGTTGGACTGCCAGAGTCGCGCCATACGGAAGCTTGTGACGTTCACGTTCACGTCCATGATCATCCACAATAAGCACTTCGGCGCTGCGTGCCACCACGATCACTTCACCACGCACTGTGGTAACAACGCGCATATTAGTGCTGTATTTCAACGCGCCATTTGATTTGCTTTCTACCTGGCTGGCCACAACGGTACGCGAAGCTGCGCCACCGATATGGAAAGTACGCATGGTCAACTGGGTGCCCGGTTCGCCGATCGACTGCGCCGCAATCACGCCGACCGCCTCACCCACATTCACCAGACCACCGCGTCCCAAGTCACGTCCATAGCATTTGGCACATAAACCAAAGCGTGTGTCACAGCTTAACGGAGTACGGACGCGCACTTCATCGACACCCAACGCTTCGATACGCTCCACGGCCGTTTCATCCAGCAACGCACCTGTTGCATAAAGTACTTCGGCGGTTTCCGGATTGATTACGTCAGCACTTAACACGCGGCCCAGAATCCGTTCACGCAGCGCTTCGATGACTTCACCGCCTTCAACGATGGCTTTCATCGCAGTACCATTTTCGGTGCCACAATCATCTTCGATTACAACCAGATCCTGGGTCACATCCACCAAGCGACGGGTCAGATAACCGGAGTTCGCAGTCTTTAAGGCAGTGTCTGCCAGGCCTTTACGTGCGCCGTGAGTCGAGATGAAGTACTGCAACATGTTCAAACCTTCACGGAAATTGGCCGTGATTGGCGTTTCGATGATAGAGCCATCCGGCTTCGCCATCAGACCGCGCATTCCGGCCAACTGGCGAATCTGGGCAGCAGAGCCGCGTGCACCGGAGTCTGCCATCATGTAGATGGAGTTAAATGATTCCTGCATAACCGGTTTGTTTTTTTCCATACGCGGCTGACCCGTTGCCTGATCAACCACCGCCTCCTTGCCCAACTGTTCCATCATCGCCTTGGCCACGATGTCACCGGTACGCCCCCAGATATCCACTACCTTGTTATAGCGTTCGCCATCGGTAACCAGACCGGAGGTGTATTGGGCATAAATTTCCTTGACTTCTTTTTCGGCTGCGGCAATCAATTCATTTTTCTGCGGCGGCATTAACATGTCATCCAGCGCAATCGAAATGCCGGCGCGAGTCGCATAAGTAAACCCGGTGTACATCAGCTTATCAGCCATGATCACCGTGTCACGCAAACCACATTGACGGAAGCTGGCATTGATCAAACGGGAGATTTCTTTTTTCTTCAGTGATTTGTTAATCAGCGCAAATGGCAGCCCTGCCGGCAATACCTCGGACAGCAAAGCGCGGCCAACCGTCGTTTCATGACGTACCACCCGTTCCTGCGCATGGCCATTTTCATCAATGCCAATCTCTTTCAATCGCACCATGATTTTGGCTTGCAGTTCAATCTCACGCGTTTCGTATGCACGTGACACTTCCGCGATATTGGCGAACATCGAACCTTCACCCAATGCGCCCATTTTTTCGCGCGTCATGTAGTACAAACCCAACACGATATCCTGCGAAGGGACGATGATAGGCTCTCCATTGGCAGGCGACAGTACGTTGTTGGAAGCCAGCATCAGGGTGCGGCATTCCATCTGCGCTTCCAGCGACAACGGCACATGTACTGCCATTTGGTCGCCGTCGAAGTCGGCGTTGAACGCCGAGCAGACCAGCGGATGCAGCTGAATCGCCTTACCTTCGATCAGAATAGGCTCAAACGCCTGAATACCCAGACGGTGCAAGGTCGGTGCTCGGTTCAACATCACCGGATGTTCACGGATCACTTCTTCAAGTATGTCCCATACCACCGGTTCTTCAGCATCCACCATACGCTTGCTCGCCTTGATGGTAGTGGCCAAACCCATTGCCTCAAGACGACTGAAGATAAACGGCTTGAATAACTCCAGGGCCATTTTCTTTGGCAAGCCGCATTGATGCAGCTTGAGTTGTGGGCCGACCACGATGACAGAACGACCGGAATAGTCGACGCGCTTACCCAGCAAGTTCTGACGGAAACGACCGCTCTTGCCCTTGATCATGTCAGCCAGGGATTTCAGCTGCCGCTTGTTCGCGCCAGTCATCGCCTTACCGCGACGGCCATTGTCCAGTAACGAATCTACCGCTTCTTGCAACATGCGCTTCTCGTTGCGCACGATGATGTCAGGCGCTTTCAATTCCAACAGACGACGCAAGCGGTTGTTACGGTTAATCACGCGACGATACAAATCGTTCAAATCCGAAGTGGCAAAACGACCGCCATCCAATGGCACCAAGGGACGCAACTCCGGCGGCAACACCGGCAATACCTCCAGCACCATCCATTGCGGCTTGATGCCGGAGGCGCTAAACGCTTCGAGCACTTTCAGCCGCTTGGCATATTTTTTGATCTTGGTTTCAGAACCGGTTGCAGCCAGATCGGCACGTATCGTTTCAATTTCACTGGTGACATCCAGGCTGCCCAATAGCGAGCGAATACCTTCCGCGCCCATCAGTGCAGTAAACTCATCGCCGTATTCTTCAGTCTTGGCCAAGTGGTCATCTTCAGACAATAACTGACCGCGATTCAGCGGTGTCATGCCAGGGTCTGTCACCACATAGGCCTCGAAATACAACACGCGCTCGATGTCACGCAATGTCATATCCAGCACCATACCCAGCCGCGAAGGTAAAGACTTCAGAAACCAGATATGCGCTACCGGGCTGGCCAGCTCAATATGCCCCATGCGCTCACGGCGCACCTTGGATAAGGTCACCTCTACGCCGCATTTTTCACAAATAATGCCGCGATGTTTTAAGCGTTTGTATTTGCCGCACAAACATTCATAGTCTTTCACCGGGCCAAACACCTTGGCGCAGAACAGGCCATCGCGTTCCGGCTTAAAGGTGCGGTAGTTGATGGTTTCCGGTTTCTTTACTTCACCGTATGACCACGAGCGAATTTTTTCTGGTGATGCCAGACCGATCTTGATCGCATCAAACTCTTCTTTTTGTGTGACTTGTTTAAACAAATCCAGCAATGATTTCATGTGTAACTCCTATTCGTCTTGTGCCAGAACAGCTGTTTAGTGACGCACCAAATCCATATCAATTCCCAGAGAACGGATTTCCTTCATGACCACATTAAAGGATTCCGGCATACCGGCATCGATCTTGTGCTCGCCCTTGACAATACTTTCATAGACCTTGGTACGTCCCGCCACATCGTCAGATTTGACCGTCAGCATTTCCTGCAAGGTGTAAGCCGCGCCGTAGGCTTCCAGCGCCCACACTTCCATTTCACCGAAACGCTGACCACCGAATTGCGCTTTGCCACCCAGCGGTTGCTGTGTAACCAAACTGTATGGGCCGGTAGAACGAGCATGCATCTTGTCATCCACCAAGTGATGCAGCTTCAGAACGTGCTTATAACCAACCGTTACTTGGCGATCGAATGCCTCACCGGTACGTCCGTCGAACAAAGTGGTCTGGCCGGATATCGGCAAGTCTGCCAGTGCCAGCATGTATTTGATTTCCTCTTCGCTGGCGCCGTCGAATACCGGCGTGGCAAACGTCACACCATTTTTCAAATTACGACATAACTCGATAATTTCGTCGTCGCTGAATCCATCTATATCAACCAGCTGGCCATTTTGATGGTTATATATCTTGCTCAGGAATTTACGCACTTCCGCGATGCTCGCATGGGTTTGCAGCATACTGTCGATTTTCTTGCCCAACCCTTTAGCAGCCCACCCCAGGTGGGTTTCCAGGATTTGCCCGATATTCATCCGGGATGGCACACCCAGCGGATTCAGCACAACATCCACCGGCGTGCCGTCTGCCATATAGGGCATATCTTCGACCGGAACGATGCGCGACACTACCCCCTTGTTACCGTGGCGGCCCGCCATCTTGTCGCCCGGTTGCAAACGACGCTTCACCGCGACATATACCTTGACCATTTTCTGTACGCCAGCTTGCAACTCGTCGCCCTGGGTCAGTTTCTTTTTCTTCAATTCGAATGCCGCATCAAACTCAAGCCGTTTTTGCGCCAGACCTTCCTTGACTTGCTCCATTTGCGCAGCCACGTCGTCATCCGCGACACGAATATCGAACCATTGATGATGCTCGACACCCAGCAAATAGTCTTTGCTGAGCTTGGTGCCTTTGGCCAGTTTTTTCGGGCCACCGTTCGCCACCTTGTTATGCAGCAGTTTTTCCAAACGTGCAAACACATCGGCTTCCACAATACGCATCTGATCAGCCAAATCTTTCTTGTAACTATTCAGTTCGTCATCCACGATTTGTTGTGCACGCTTATCGCGTTGCAGGCCTTCACGTGTAAATACCTGCACGTCAATGACCGTACCGGAACTGCCAGCCGGCACACGCAGGCTGGTGTCTTTCACATCAGACGCCTTCTCACCAAAAATTGCACGCAGCAATTTTTCTTCCGGGGTCAGTTGCGTTTCGCCCTTGGGAGTCACTTTACCGACCAGCACATCGCCGACAACCACTTCCGCACCAATGTGCACAATGCCGCATTCATCCAGACGGCTTAATTGCAATTCGGCGAGATTCGGAATATCGCGGGTGATTTCTTCAGCGCCAAGCTTGGTATCGCGTGCCACCACGGTCAGTTCTTCAATGTGAATGGAAGTAAACCTGTCCTGCGCCAAAACACGTTCGGAAATCAGGATCGAATCTTCATAGTTGTAGCCATTCCAGGGCATGAATGCGACCAGCATGTTTTGTCCCAACGCCAGCTCACCCATATCTGTCGATGCGCCATCAGCAATCACGTCACCGGATGCCAGCACATCACCCACCTGCACCAACGGACGCTGGTTGATGTTGGTATTCTGGTTGGAACGGGTATATTTGGTCAGGTTATAGATATCCACACCGGCCTCGCCCGGTGTCGTTTCATCATCGTTGACGCGCACCACAATACGGGCTGCATCAACATAGTCGATCCGGCCACCGCGCCAAGCCTGTACGATCGTGCCCGAGTCCACCGCTACGGTACGTTCGATGCCAGTGCCGACCAGTGGCTTTTCAGCGCGCAGGCAAGGCACAGCCTGGCGTTGCATGTTCGCCCCCATCAGCGCACGGTTTGCGTCATCGTGTTCCAGGAACGGGATCAATGACGCCGCCACCGACACAACCTGCGAAGGAGAAACGTCCATGTACTCCAGTTGGTCCGGGGTAGCCAGTACAAATTCATTATGTTGGCGCGCAGACACAATATCGTTGGTGAAATGTCCCTTTTTGTCCAGCTCTGCATTTGCTTGCGCAATGGTGAACCTGCTCTCTTCAATCGCGGACAAATAATCTACCTGACTGGTCGTTTTGCTATTCACCACTTTGAGATAAGGCGTTTCGATAAATCCGTACGCATTGGTGCGCGCATACAAAGCCAGCGAATTAATCAGGCCAATATTCGGACCTTCAGGCGTCTCAATCGGGCACACACGGCCATAGTGAGTCGCATGCACGTCGCGCACTTCAAAGCCAGCACGTTCACGAGTCAGTCCGCCCGGCCCAAGCGCAGAAATACGTCGCTTATGCGTCACTTCCGAAAGCGGATTGGTTTGATCCATGAACTGCGACAGTTGGCTGGAGCCGAAGAATTCTTTAACGGCGGCTGAAATTGGCTTGGCATTGATCAAATCATGCGGCATCAAATTATCCGCCTCAGCCTGACCCAGACGCTCTTTGACAGCGCGCTCAACGCGCGCTAGACCGGTACGGAACTGATTCTCGGCCAATTCACCGACAGCACGCACGCGACGATTGCCCAGATGGTCAATATCATCGATTTCGCCGCGCCCGTTACGCAACTCAACCAGGATTTGCACCACTGCTACAATATCCTCATGCGATAAAATCGACGCTCCAGTCAGCTCTTCGCGGCCTACACGGCGATTGAATTTCATCCGCCCAACCGCTGACAAGTCGTAACGCTCTTCGCTGAAAAACAAGCCATTAAACAATCCCTCTACCGCATCTTCGGTAGGCGGCTCGCCAGGACGCATCATGCGATAAATCGCTACCCGTGCTGTCCATAGATCGGTGGTTTCATCAGTTCGCAAAGTTTGTGAAATGAACGCGCCCTGATCCAGATCGTTGGTATACAGCGTCTGTATTTTGCTGATGCCAGCAGCTTGCAATTTTTGCAATACCGCTTCGGTGATTTCATCGTTCGCATTTGCGATGATTTCGCCGCTGTCTTTGTCCACCACATTGGTGGCGATGACACGGCCGACCAGAAATTCTTCAGCCACCATCAACTTATCAATGCCAGCCTCCTGCATTTCGCGGATATGTCGCACGGTAATGCGTTTGTCCTTGGCTACAATCACCTTGCCGGATTTGGTGGCAATGTCAAAACGCGCCACATCACCACGCAAGCGTTCTGCCACCACTTCGAATTGGATGCCTTTCTTGCCCAAATGGAAGGTATCAAAATTGAAGAACATCTTGAGTATGTCTTCGTTGTTAAAACCCAAAGAACGCAACAGAATGGTCACCGGCATCTTACGGCGACGGTCGATACGGAAGTACACATAGTCTTTGGCATCGAATTCAAAATCCAGCCAGGAGCCACGATAAGGGATGATCCGGGCGGAGAACAACAGCTTGCCGGACGAGTGTGTCTTGCCGCGGTCATGCTCGAAGAATACCCCGGGTGAACGGTGTAACTGCGAAACGATGACACGCTCAGTGCCATTGATTACAAATGAACCGGTGTGCGTCATGAGCGGGATTTCACCCATATAGACTTCTTGCTCTTTTACTTCTTTCACGGTGGGCTTGGAGGCTTCCTTGTCCATGATGGTCAAGCGAACCCGTGCGCGCAGCGGCGAAGCATAGGTCAAACCACGTTGCCGACATTCCTTGACGTCGAACGGTGGCATACCAAGTGAATAGCTGACAAAATCAAGGCGCGCATTCTTGGAATGGCTTTCGATCGGAAATATACCGTTGAAAGCAGCCTGCAAACCCTCATTTTTACGCTGCTCTACCGGAGTATAGGCTTGCAAGAATGCAGCAAACGATTCCAATTGTGTAGACAGTAAAAACGGAATCGGCAGCGCACCGACGCGCTTGGCAAAACTTTTACGGATGCGTTTTTTTTCGGTAAAAGAGTAGCTCATATAATCTCCACGACTAAGGGAAAAGACAGGGGACAGGAAATATTTTCAGACTTCCTGACCGCTGGCTTTTTAAGGCGGCAAAAGGCTGACGGTATGCCGTCAGCCTTTTACAGCGTGTTACCTTATTTGATTTCAGCAGTCGCGCCAGCTTCAACTAATTGCTTGGCAATTGCATCTGCATCCGCTTTGGATACGCCTTCCTTAACCGCTTTCGGCGCGCCATCCACCAGGTCTTTGGCTTCTTTCAAGCCCAGACCGGTAATAGTGCGAACCGCTTTGATCACGTTTACTTTACTGTCGCCAGCGGCAGTCAAAATGACGTTGAATTCCGTTTGCTCTACAGCAGCGGCAGCGGCACCGCCGCCAGCCGGCCCGGCAACGGCGACTGCTGCCGCAGATACGCCAAATTTTGTTTCCATTTCCTTGATCAGGTCAGACAGTTCCAGCACAGTCATGCCAGCAATTGCGTCCATCAGATCAGCTTTAGCTACAGCCATGTTGTTCTCCTAAATTTAGTTGATTCAAAAAATATATTAAGCAGCCAGCGCTTCGTTCTTGTCGCGGATCGCTGCCAGCGTGCGCACGAACTTGCTGGTCGTCGCGTTCATGGTAGCCATCAAGCGCGCAATCAGTTCATCGCGGCTCGGAATTACGGCAAGCACGGCAACTTGTTCTGCTGACATCACAGAACCACTCATCGCACCCGCTTTAATCACTAGCTTTTCGTTGGTCTTGGCAAAATCGAACACCACTTTTGCCGCTGCGACCGGGTCAGCACTCATGCTATACACAAGAGGGCCAACCATTTTTTCAGCCAGCGATTCAAATGGCGTTCCTTGCACTGCACGCCGCGCCAAGGTATTTTTCAGCACATGGAAATACACCCCGGCCTTGCGTGCAGTGGCACGCAATTTGGTGATGTCAGCGACTGCTATGCCACGATATTCTGCCAGGACGATCGTTTGCGATTGCGCCACTTGGGCACTGACTTCCGCTACTACCGTTTGCTTTTCTTGCAGATTGAGACTCAAGTCTTCCTCCAGTTTCCAGAACGCACTCACGCACATTCCATTGTTTACAACAGCGACCATGAGTCAGGAGAACCTATTCCTGCTCGCGGGCACACCATCTACGGGGGAATCGAAAAATGAAAGACAAAGCGCAGAGGACAGAAACCCTCAAACACACCATCAACCATCCACCGAATATTAAGCCTTGCGGCTCCACCGGTCTTGGATGCTGCATACACACGCCAGCAGTCCAAAAACAAATACCGACGAGACCGTGTCTCGTCGGTAAATTCAAAAACACTATGCAGTCAAACTGGTTTGCTCAATACGGATACCTGCACCCATCGTGCTGGAAATCGACACCTTACGCAAAAATATCCCCTTGGAAGCAGCTGGCTTGGCTTTGTTTAACGCATCAACCAGTGCCATGATATTTTCACGCAATGCTTCTGGCGTAAATGAAGCGCGTCCGATAGTGCACTGCACAATACCGTTCTTGTCGGTACGATATTGGACTTGACCGGCTTTTGCATTTTTCACTGCGCCTGCGACATCAGCGGACACTGTTCCCACTTTGGGGTTGGGCATCAAACCGCGCGGGCCAAGGATCTGACCAAGCTGACCAACCAAACGCATCGCATCCGGACTGGCTATCAATACATCGAAGTCCATTTTTCCGCCCTTAATGGCTTCAGCCAAATCATCAAATCCGACAATATCTGCACCAGCCGCCTTGGCTTCTTCCGCCTTTGCGCCTTGGGCGAATACCGCAACACGCACTGTTTTACCCGTACCTTTAGGCAATATCACCGAACCACGCACCAATTGATCAGACTTGCGCGCATCAATACCAAGATTGATCGCCACATCAATGGATTCATCAAATTTTGCCACAGCAGTTTCTTTGACCAGATTCAACGCATCGGTCAACAGGTAAAGTTTGCTGCGATCAACTTTAGCCGCAATAGCTACATAACGCTTGGACATGTTACACGCCCTCCACAGTAATACCCATGCTGCGCGCACTGCCAGCAATGATACGTACAGCCGCATCCATATCGGCAGCAGTCAAATCCGCCATTTTGGTCGTAGCGATTTGCTCGACTTGCGCACGTGTCAGGTTACCAACTTTATCAGTATGGGGTGTTTTACTACCCTTCTGCACACCGGCAGCCTTCTTGATCAGAATGCTGGCGGGCGGGGTTTTCATGATGAAGGTGAAGCTCTTGTCCGAGAAAGCAGTAATCACCACCGGAATAGGCAAACCGGGTTCAACGCCCTGCGTCTGTGCGTTAAACGCTTTGCAGAATTCCATGATATTCAGGCCGCGCTGGCCCAGAGCGGGGCCAATCGGCGGGCTTGGGTTCGCCTTACCTGCAGGCACCTGCAGCTTGATATAGCCAATAATTTTTTTTGCCATGAGACACTCCTGCTAAACGGGTATTAACGAAACGATTAGGTCTCTCCCCAACATGGGAAACAGTAACAATGTTTCCCTCTTCGAGATCAGGCTTTTTCTACCTGACCAAAATCCAGCTCTACCGGTGTTGAACGACCAAATATAGTCACTGCAACAGAAATCTTGTTTTTGTCGTAATTCACTTCTTCGACTGAACCATTAAAATCGGTGAATGGGCCTTCTTTAACACGCACCAACTCACCTACCTCAAATAACACTTTAGGCCTTGGCTTTTCAACCCCCGCCTGCATTTGCTGCATGATGTTTTGCACTTCTTTTTCGCTGATTGGTGTTGGCTTCATCGCCGAGCCGCCCAAAAATCCGGTTACTTTGGGCGTACTCTTCACCAAGTGCCAGCTTTCGTCAGTCATTTCCATCTCGACCAACACATAACCGGGGAAAAATTTACGCTCGGTAATACTCTTCTGACCCAGCTTTAACTCTACTACCTCTTCGACCGGCACCAAAATCTGGCCAAACTTGTCCTGCATGCCATCGCGTTGAATGCGTTCGGCTAATGCGCGCTGCACGCTTTTTTCAAACTGCGAGTACGTATGAACAACATACCAATTTTTGGCCATCACTCGCCCCGTCCCATCAACTTGTTTACCGCTACCATCAAGGTTGCATCCACCGCCCATAAAAACAGCGCCATGGTGATTGCGAATAATATGACTATCCCGGTGGTTTGCAGCGTTTCCTTACGCGTCGGCCAAACCACACGCTTTGCCTCAGCCACAGAATCTTTGGCAAAAACAAAAAAACGTTTGCCCGGTTCACTGGTCCACGCTACACCCGTTGCCAGTAACACACCAATCAATAACGAGACCAGCCTGATCACCGTCGCGCTATCGCGCAGGTAATAGAAACCCGCGATTCCCGCCGCCACCAAGAAAAAGGCAATAATTAACTTGATTTTATCTGCCATGCGCAATCATTCCAATTCACTTTTTCTTGCTTGTTTGGCAGGCCAGGAGGGTCTCGAACCCCCAACCCTCGGTTTTGGAGACCGATACTCTACCAATTGAGCTACTGGCCTAAAACAGCTGAGCGTTACTCAATAATCTTAGCAACCACCCCGGCACCGACGGTGCGGCCACCTTCACGAATCGCGAAGCGCAAACCCTCTTCCATCGCAATCGGGTTGATCAGGTTGACCGTGATGCTGACGTTGTCGCCCGGCATGACCATTTCGGTGCCAGCCGGCAGTTCAAC
>Ga0137403_10000206_pt1 | contig 72968 bp, 66 predicted proteins | sample CZOMad2_1_16fung_FD_122057 | JGI IMG/M metagenome (GOLD analysis project Ga0137403, IMG submission 122057) | Vadose zone soil fungal communities from Angelo Coast Range Reserve, California, USA - CZOMad2_1_16fungal (Hybrid Assembly) | ecosystem: Environmental > Terrestrial > Soil > Vadose zone...
CTTTCTTCGCGTGTGCGACGTTTCGGGGGTCTCCCATCAACTTATAGACGGCTCTCAAAGGTTTGCCGGTCGTATCTGATGATTAAGTGAAGTTCTACCGCGAACGATAGGTGCGTCCGGGTTCACGGTACGACCGTTTGTCCGCCTTCCGGGCCGTCTCGCAGTCGGCGCTGCCATAATGGCAATCGCGGGGATAGTTTTCTTTCATGAGCCAGCTTCATGGCCGCGGCTTACCGGAATTGTTCTCGCGATCGTTGGTTTATTGTTACTGCGTCGTTAATCTCGTAGCAGTCGGCGCGAACGCCTCTTTGACAACATTCAGAAGCTTAGTTGTACTCCGAAGCAACCGATTAATTGCGGCTGCTCGCCAGGCGTGCTATAGCGAGCTATAGAAGGCGGAGTATATGCCAACTATGGTGACCGAGCTGGAAAATCCCCAGCAAATGGAAGTGTTTGTCACCGGGCCTGATGGCGCTAATCGATTGATACTATGTAGCGGCATTGTGCCAATCAATCAGGCGGCCGAGTCAGGTAATAGTATGGAGGTCTGGAAATGGCGCGTGGGCCCTATATTGAGCAATGTTAATTTGCCCTTCCGCCGCGCAATTGTGGAGGGTGCACTATGCAGATTTTCCCAAAGTGGCAGCGACGCCAGTTGGTCAATTGCATACCTAGATGCAGACTGGAATGATGACTTGGAGAATAATACGGGGCAAGTGGAAGTGACGGCAGAGGTTCGGGTGGATGCAGTCGGTCAAGGCAGCGTGCGTATTCAAGCAATTTCGTATCAGGTTAGTATCCTGCTGGCGATGCCTGCAGAACCAGTTTCTACTCCAACCCCGACCCCAACGCCGACGCCTACTCCGACTCCAACGCCGACCCCAACTCCAACGCCTACTCCAACGCCAACTCCGACTCCACTCCCAGCCGCCCTTGCCCTGACACCTCCTACCTTAGCTTTTGGTGAGCTGCCAGAGGGAGGACAAATGGTTGTAATGACAATTACAGTATCTAATTCTGGCACTGACAGCAGTGGATCACTTGTATTTGGTATTTCCGGAGCTGGTGCGAGCGCGTTCCAGTTGGTGATCGATGCCTCTACAAATGCTCCGCTTGCGGGTGGCGCCTCACGTCCTCTAGAGATCCAATTTTCAGCCACAGGAATGTTTGGTCAAAAAACTGCCTCGTTCAACGTGACTTCATCACCGGGTGGCAGTGCAACGTCAACCCTCATCGGGTACGAGCCACTTCCCTGACCGTTTTCGGGCGTGTTTGGATCATCGGTGAATAACGGCGCCCCGCCTTGAGAAAAGGAACTCGCACGCGAGAACGACGGAATAAAATTTGATCGCGCGATCAAGATTGGTGACCGGAATATCTGTCAGCAAAGTGTATTTGCGCTCATCGTCGATGTCTTATTCGAACGTCCAGTTTAACCCACTGCCGTACGTGCAGAAATTACAAAAGCCGTTCGCAACTCTGAGCCTACGCGATTGGCTTCCGCCCGAGGAATGATCGCGCGAATTCGCCGATGCGTTTAAGGAGGTCCGGTTGGCCGGATAACCGTTCGATCTCCTGCACGATCGCGCTGCCGACGACAGCTGCGTCTGCAAAATGCCACACCGCGCGCACCTGTTCCGCGGTTGAAATTCCAAATCCGACTGCGGCAGGTAAACCGCTGATCGACCGAACACGTTTCACGAGGGCTTCAGCATCGCTCGTCAATTCATCACGGGCGCCTGTTACGCCGGCACGCGAGACCGCGTAGATGAACCCACGCGCTTGCTGTGCGATTCGCGCGAGTCGTTTGTCCGACGTTGTCGGCGCGACCAAAAAGATCGGATCGAGTCGGTGTCGTAGCAGCGTCTCAGTCCATAAGTCTGCTTCCTCAGGAATCAGATCTGTTACGAGCACACCGTCTATCCCGGCCTGCCGCGCCGCAGCTGCGAGTGGTTTCTGGCCGAATTGCAGCAGCGGATTGAAATAACTGAAAAGGACGATCGGCACGTCAATCTGCGCTCTCACGTTCATTACGCACGTGAGCGCGTTCTGCACGGTCACGCCATTTCGCAGCGCCCGTTCAGACGCGCGCTGAATCACCTCCCCGTCCGCGACCGGATCGCTGAAAGGCACGCCGAGCTCGATGATGTCTGCTCCCGCATTCGCGAGTTCGATTAACAAGCGCTCAGTAGTTGCAAGATCAGGATCGCCTGCGGTGATGAATGGGATGAAACCACCGCGTCCTGAGCGCTTCAGTTCTCGGAACTTCTCGCGAATTCGGCTCATTGGCCTTCTATTTCTGCCACGAGCTGAACGTCCTTGTCGCCGCGTCCGGAGAGATTCACGATGATCGCATCGTCTGGCGGCAGCTCGCGCGCGAGGCGAATCACAGGCAGAATGGCATGTGCCGTTTCCAAGGCAGGAATGATGCCTTCCAGTTTCGCGCAGAGCCGAAGCCCTTCGAGGGCTTCCGCATCGCTCGCCTGGGTATATTCGGCTCGCCCGTTGTCGTGAAGGAACGCGTGCTCAGGGCCGATTGCCGAGTAATCGAGGCCGGCTGAAATGGAGTGCGTCGTGGCGATCTGACCATTCGTGTCCTGAAGCACATAGGACATCGTGCCCTGAAGCACGCCCACACGCCCGCCGCCGCTCTCCGATCCGCTGTGAAACCTCGCGGCGTGTTTGCCTAACGAATTGCCGCAGCCTCCAGCCTCTACACCGATCAATCGCACGCCTCCATCTCCGATGAACGGATGAAACAATCCGATCGCATTCGACCCGCCGCCGACGCATGCAACCAGCGCGCGGGGCAATTTCCCAGCCATAGACAAAATTTGTTCGCGCGCCTCGCGTCCGATGACGCTTTGAAATTCTCGGACCATCAACGGATACGGATGTGGACCAAGCGCACTGCCCAGGAGGTAATACGTGTCGTGGACATTTGTTACCCAGTCGCGCATCGCCTCGTTAATCGCGTCCTTCAGCGTGCGCGTACCTGCCTCGACGGTTCTTACTTCCGCGCCAAGCAATTCCATCCGGAAAACGTTGAGCGCCTGGCGTCGTACATCTTCCGCGCCCATGTAGATGACGCAGCGCAACCCAAACAGGGCACAAACCGTTGCCGTTGCGACGCCGTGTTGGCCAGCGCCGGTCTCCGCAATGATCCGCTGTTTGCCCATTCGCCGGGCTAGCAACGCCTGGCCTATGGCATTGTTGATTTTGTGCGCGCCGGTGTGGAGAAGATCCTCGCGTTTAAGGTAAATCTGAGCTCCACCAGCGTGTGCCGATAATCGTTGAGCGTGAAACAATGGTGTCGGTCGCCCGGCGTAATCGCGCAGCAATTGGTTTAGTTCGCGCCAGAACTCGTCGTCGCGCCGCGCGCGCATGAACTGTTCGGTGAGCTCCTCCAACGGCGCGACCAGGATTTCTGGAACGTAGCGTCCGCCAAACTTGCCCCAATGCCCGTGTTCATCGGGCTCGCTTTTTGTGATGTGCGATTTTTGCATCACAAACTACTTGAGGGATGAGCCATCTGTGAAGCGCACAGCTCCTCGAACGGCGTTCACAAAATCCTTGATCGCGCGATGATCCTTTACGCCCGGTGCGCTCTCAACGCCGCTGCAGACGTCAACGGCGTGTGGCGCGACCGTTTTGATCGCCCGGCCGACATTCTGCGTGTTTAAACCCCCCGAGAGAATGAGAAACCGCGCGAAGGCCAATGTTGCTCGAGCGGCCGACCAATCGCAGGTCTGGCCGGTGCCACCGCGAAGATCGGGGTGATGTGCATCAATGAGCACGTCACAATCGGAAAACAGCGAAACCTCTTCGGGGCGGAATCGCGCATGAGTGGAAAACGCTCGAATCACGCGAAATTCGCCAGCGAGTTCACGCGTGATTTCAGGCGCGAAATTCCCGTGCAGTTGAAGACTTTGGATTCCCGCGGTGTTTGCGATCCTCCGAATTTGATCAGCATTCCCATCAACGAAAACACCGACTGCACGAGTATTATTTGGCAGCGTCGCTACGATTTGCCGCGCACGTGTGGGCCCAATGTAGCGCGGGCTTTGCGGACAAAAGTTGAGCCCGATCAGATGTGCGCCGACCTCGACGCATGCATTTGCATCTCTCACATTCGTGACGCCGCAGATCTTTATTTGCACCGGAGTCATGATAAGTGCGGCGCTGCCTCCGAGATTCGTCGAGCTTCAAACTCAGCCATGAGATCTCGAAGAGCCGTTTCGGGATCGGCTGCGCGCATCAGAGTTTCACCGATTAAAAAACCGTGGAATCCAAGCGCATGAAGGCGATTCAAGGATTCGGAATCGTGCAATCCGCTCTCACTAATCACGATCTTATCATCGGGAACTTCGGCAATGAGACGATCGCTTGTTTCTAATGAAACCTGAAATGTCTGGAGATCTCGGTTGTTCACGCCGACAATGTTGGCGCCGGCATCTAGCGCACGACGCAATTCACCGGGTGTATGGACTTCAATGAGCGCGTCCAGCCCGAGTTCCTCTTCGGCAAGCTGGCGCAAGTCACGCAATGAACCGTCATCCAGTGCGGCAACGATCAGCAAAACCGCATCCGCGCCGACAATTGCTGCTTCGTAAATCTGGATCGGATCAATAATAAAGTCCTTGCGAAGAATCGGCAGATGGGTGCTCGATCGAACCGCGCGCAGATCGGCGATGGAACCGCCGAAGTATGTTTCGTCGGTAAGCACAGAAATCGCGCACGCGCCGCCTTGTTGATATTGGTGGGCAATGTCGCCCGGTGAGAGATCGGCACGAATTATTCCCGCGGACGGCGATCTGCGCTTGAATTCGGCGATAATTTTCAGGCGCTGCGATTTCGACGTTAACGCTTGCAGCAACCGATGCGGCGCGGCCGTTCTTCGAATTTCCAGCGCATGTTCGCGAAAGCGAGTCGTGGAAGAATCGCGTTGAATCTGTGCCAGCATTTCGCGTTTTCGCACGAGAATTTCGGAGAGAAAATTTCTACTCATTTATTCCCGATTTGTCTCGCGAATGAGCGCGTCCAGTTTCGACGCTGCGCGTCCGCTGTCGATGCTCTCGCGTGCAAACATTGCGGCTTCGCAAAGGTCGTCCGTAAATCCGGCCACGTGGAGCGCGGCAGCGGCATTGATGATGACCAGATCGCGCGCGGCAGCTATCGCTGTGTTCTGTTTCCCCTGAAAAATTAAGCGTATCAATTGCGCGTTTTCCTTCGGGCCGCTCACGATAAACCCATTGAGACTTTGCACTTCCAATCCGAAATCTTGAGGAGATGTCGTGAAGGTTTTCACGCTGCGGTTCGCGGAACAGGCAGCGACGAAGGTTTTATTGGTGATTGTTATTTCATCGAGGCCATCGGCGCCATGCACCACCCATGCTTTGTCGATACCGAGAAGAGAGAGAGCCGACGCGACTCGCTCAACGAGAGAACGGTGCCACACTCCCAAGATTTGAAACGGGGCGCGGGCGGGATTCGTTAAAGGACCGAGTAAATTGAAGGCGGTGCGGACGCCGAGCTGGCGCCGAACATGCGCAACGCGAGCAGTTGCCGGGTGAAAGAGCGGCGCAAACATAAAGCAGATGTCGTGCTCGTTCAGACAGCGTTCAACCGTATCGGGTGCGCAAGCCGTTTTGACGCCGAGCGCTTCGAGCACGTCGGCACTTCCACAGGCGGATGTCGCCGCTCGAGAGCCGTGTTTTGCTACAGTTACGCCCGCGCCCGCGATAACAAAAGCAGCCGCGGTGGAGACATTGAAAGTTTTAGCGACACTCGATCCTGTTCCTGCGGTATCTATGAAACGCGTGTGACGCGAATGCAGTGGGATAGCGCGATCGCGCATGGCTTCGGCCATTCCAGCGAGTTCCTCGACAGTTTCGCCCTTCGCGGCCAGCACAACCAACGCAGCAGCGAGCTGCGCGTCTGTGGCAGCCGGACTAAGTAGCGCGTTGAGAAAATCCGCCGCTTCGCGGCGCGCGAGATTTTCTCCGCGCATCAGACGCATTGTCATTTGACGAAGCTCGTGATTGCCGGTGTCGGTTATCATGTCTTGCACACTCACAATGTTTTGATCCGATTCGCCATTGCCAGCGCCTTCACCATTGCACGCGCTTTATTAACTGTTTCCTCGTATTCCCGTTGTGGATCCGAATCGGCGACGATGCCGGCACCGGCCTGAAAATACGCCTTTTGATTTTTCAGCACGGCACAACGCAACGCGATGCAGGAATCGAAATTGCCGTCGAATCCGAAATAGCCGATCGCGCCTGCATAGCAGCCGCGCCGCACGTTTTCCAATTCGCTGATAATTTGCATGGCACGTATTTTTGGCGCGCCGGAGACGGTGCCGGCTGGAAATGTCGCTCTGACTACGTCGAAGGCGGTGCAATCGGCGCGCGCGCGGCCAACTACGTTGGAAACGATGTGCATGACGTGGCTGTAACGCTCGATCTCCATGAACTCGTTCACGCGAACTGTGCCGAACTCGGCCACGCGGCCGACGTCGTTTCGCGCAAGATCGACGAGCATGATGTGTTCGGCGCGTTCCTTCGGGTCGGCGAGAAGCTCAGCGGCATTGAGATCATCCTGCTTTAACGTGAGGCCGCGCGCGCGCGTCCCTGCAATCGGCCGGATCTCGATGGTATTGCCAACGAGACGGACGTGCATCTCCGGCGAGCTGCCTACGAGCGCGAAATCATGGCCGAACTTCAGACAAAACATGTACGGCGAAGGATTAATAAAACGAAGGCAGCGATAAAAATCGAGGGGCTCTCCGCCGAATTGAGATTCGAATCGCTGCGACAAGACGATTTGGAAAACATCGCCCGCGCGGATGTATTCCTTTGCGCGCTTGACTGCGCGCTCAAACTCTTCGGGATGGAAATTACTGCGCGGTGGCGGCTGTTGTTCTTCGTTTGCAACCGGAACCAGCGGCAGATCGACGGGCTCGGCCAACTGTTGCATAATTGAATTCAACGATTCGACAGCGCGCGCATAGACCTTTTCTAGCGAGCCGTCATCGACAAATGAATTGACAACGATTTTCAAGCTGCGCAGCCGATGATCAAAAATGAGTACGTTCCCCGTGAGCATGAAGAGCATGTCGGGCAATTGCAGATCGTCGTAACGCGCTGCTGGAACTTTCGGTTCGAAGAATCGGATTGCGTCGTAGCCGAGAAAACCGACGGCGCCGCCGGCAAACCTTGGCAGCTCTGGCCGTGAAACAAATTGATATCGCGCCATCAATTTGCGCAGCTCGTCGAGAGGATCGGTAGCCGTGTTAAACCGATCTTCAATCCCGTCTCGCATGATGCGAATTTCCCGCTCGTAACTTTGAATTGTCAGGCGCGGTCCAAATCCGACGAATGAGAACCGGCCCGATACATCATTTTTTTCCGTTGATTCAAAAAGGAAGCTGTAAGCGCAGCGACTAGCCTTCTTGAACGCCGAGACTGGCGTTTCGCAATCGCCAACGAACTCTGCGAAAACGGGAATGACATTGCCCTGTTGCGCAAGATGGAGGAATTCATCCAGCGAGGGAGTGATCAGCGGTTTCATTCAACGCGAAAGGAAGCTGGCGAGGATGTTCTTGCCATCGGGCGTGAGGACCGATTCGGGATGGAATTGCACCCCTTGCACGGGAAAATCGCGGTGGCGCAGCGCCATGATCTGTCCGTCTTCGCTTTCGGCGGTGATTTCCAGGCAGACGGGAAACGAACTTCGCTCGACGACAAGCGAATGGTAGCGGCCCGCTTCAAACGGGTTCGAGAACCCCGAAAAAAGCGCGCTGCCGTTATGCGTGATCATGCATGGTTTGCCATGCATGAGGCGGTCGGCGCGCACCACCGTCCCTCCATACGCTTCGGCGATGCACTGATGGCCAAGGCAGACGCCCAGAACGGGAATGTGCTGCCCAAATGTTAGAACGACTTCCTTGCTGATGCCCGCTTCGCGCGGTGTGCATGGCCCCGGTGAAATGCAGATATGTTGCGGATCTAGCGCCGCGATTTCATCGATTGAGATTTCATCGTTCCGTTTGACCAGAGCATCACAGCCCAGCTCGCCAAAATACTGCGCGAGGTTGTAAGTGAATGAGTCGTAGTTGTCGATCAGCAGAACCATCGGTTCGGCTTCCTCAAGTCGCGTTGAACTTGCCAGCACCGTCCGCCGCCATAAGACCGCGAATAGCGCGAACTTCTTCGATGAGCTGCGCGTACTCCGAAAATGTCAGTGCCTGCGCGCTGTCGGAAAGAGCAAGCTCCGGCTGATTGTGGACTTCAATCATCAGACCGTCGGCTCCCACTGCGATCCCCGCACGCGCGAGCGGTGTGACCATATACGCGGTGCCGGTGCCATGTGAGGGGTCCACGATGACGGGTAAATGCGAAATGCGCCGAACCGCCGGCACGGAGGCGAGGTCCAGTGTGTTACGCGTATGCTGCGCGAATGTGCGAACACCGCGCTCGCAAAGCACAACATTGTAGTTGCCTTCAGCCATTATGTACTCGGCTGCCAGCAACCATTCCTCCAGCGTTGCAGCCATGCCGCGTTTCAACAGCACGGGCAACTTTGATCGGCCTGCTCGCTTTAGCAGCGAAAAGTTCTGCATGTTGCGAGCACCGATTTGAATCACGTCGCCGTGTTTTTCGATGGAATCCACATGAGATTCCTCAACGGCTTCGGTGACTATCTTTAGCCCAAATTCCTCGCGGATCGCGGTCATGATTTCCCACGCCTTCTCGCCCAAGCCTTGGAATGTGTAAGGCGAAGTTCGAGGCTTCCAAACGCATCCGCGAAAAAAACTCGCACCACTCTGCTGGACTGCCTCTGCTATCGCGAAGGCCTGCTGGCGGCTCTCGATCGCACACGGCCCGGCGATGATGGCGAGCTCACTGTTACCAATCGTCGCGTTGCCGACGCGGACGATCGTTTTCTCCGGTCGTAAATCGAGTGTAATCAGCTTGTATGGCTTGGTCACACGGATGACTTCGGCGACGCCGGGCAGGTTTTCGAAACGCCGGCCATCGATAGGACCGTCGTTGCCCGTAATTCCGATAGCCGTTCGCGTAGCTCCCGGCATGGGATGCGCGCGGAAGCCGACTGCCTCGACAACGTTCACCACCGCATCGATTTGCGACGCCGTGGCGCTGGGTTTCATCACGATTAACATTTGATCATAAGTGGTTGGATTTATTTCGACAGCCGCAGAGACAGATCTCCTGCGGGAGAGCTGAATCAGCGTCCGTTGAGAAAACGGTCGCTTTCTATCGCCAGACTACGAGCGCGGACGTAGAGGCAGACCGCAAGCCGTTTGCGGCCTCTGCCGAACAAAGTATTTCAGCGCTCATTCCCACGAGTATATCGAGAGCCCGACAGTTGTCGATCACAGATATCAATGACTTGGTAACAGCCACGTTACCAGATCGCAGGACTTCGCGGTGCAATCCCGTGCCGCCGTATTTCCAGCCAACCGCGATAACTGTACAAACATGCTCGCAACAAGAAATCTGGTCACCATTTTCTTAATTCTCGCTGTCGGAGTGTTCGTGGCACCAGTTTTCGCACTAAAAGTGACTGAGCCGGCGGGTGCGGCACATGGATATCCCGGTTTGTACGACATCAACGGGAAAAAACTCGCTGATAGCGAATTCCGGCAATGGGTAGAGAACAATCGGCTTCATGTCGTTATCACTCACAAATTTTCCGCCGGCGAGGTGTATGAGGAATACGGTCAATTTCGACAGCAACCAGAACTGATTCAGGAACAATGGTCCTGGAAAGAATTGAAACATGGAAGGTCGCAGCGTGAATTCGCTGTGGATTTCTTGACAGGAATCGCCAGCGCGCACATCCGCCAAGATCACAAGGATGTGTCCAAAAGGATCAATATTGAACCGGGCCGGACGTTTGCGGGGTTTGGCTTCAGCTTTGCCTTGAGTAATCTGCGCAAACGCCTCCTAAGTGGCGAACAAGTTCAGCTGAAGGCAGTCGGTTTTTCGCAGTTCCCTACGCTTGGCCCGCAAGTTGTAACAGTGACAATTTCTCACGGCGGGGTTGACCGTATGAGGATGTCAGGACGCTCGCTGAAGGGCGATCGCTTCATCATTCATCCGGAAATTCCGTTCATCGCGAATTTGTTCGTTAATGTACCCGACACAAAAATCTGGCTGGCCAATCCCGCGCCGGCAGGTTTTCTGCGATGGGAAGGCCCAATCGTGTTACCGAATGATCCGCTCATCCGAGTTGATCTAATTTCGGGTGTAAAGAGCGGGCCGGCAGAGTCTGCGGGAAGTTAGAGGCTGGCGAGCACTCTTCGCTTCACAATCCTCGCGCGACGCAATTAGCATCGCTCACATGGAAGACTCGAAATTTTCTTTGTTGGTTTTTTTCGTCGGCAATTACTTCGTGACGTGTTTCGTCATTGGCTTAGTCGCGGCGGTGATCTCGCTCGCGAAAAAGCCGAAGCCTCTGCGAATCGGCGAAGCGAGCGAAGCGTTTTTCTCGTACTACCTGCTTTTCGCCGTTGGCATAAACAATCTGATCAATTTTGTATTCCACGTTTTTTTTTGGCGACGTAGCCGCAAAGTTTATCGGCTGGGAAAACAGCCCGTTTCAAGCAGAGGTGGGATTCGCAAGTCTTGGCGTAGGAATTGCAGGGGTCATTGCATTTAAGGCGAGCTTGCCGTTTCGCTTCGCGACACTGATTCCGCCTTCCGCTTTCTCATTGGGCGCCGCCGCCGGCCACATTTACCAGATGATCGCGGCGCATAATTTCTCGCCAGGAAACGTGGGACTGGTTCTGCCAATCGACATAATAATGCCGTTTATCGGATTCGCGTTGTTGTGGCTGTCGTACAAACATCCGCAACCCGGAACGCCTAGTCACAACCTTACGTAGATGAGAACGCGCGCCGTGTAGTTGCGCCGCGATTTCAATTTGATGCAGCAAAAGGATTTCTATGGCTGAAGCGTCGCACGATCTCGAGGGCCCAGATTTCGAAAAGGGCTGTGACGTCAACACGGTTTCCGATGGAGGAATGCTTCTGGGGCATGCATTCGGTGAAGCAATTCTTGTGGCCAGAAAAGGCTCGGACATGTTTGCCATCGGCGCGACCTGCACGCATTACGGTGGACCGTTGGCAAAAGGTTTGATGGTCGATTGTGCGTTGCCCCTGGCATCATGCACGTTTTGATCTGCGCACGGGTGAAGCGATTGCCGCGCCCGCCTTGAATGATGTGTCGCGCTGGAAGATCGATAAGCGCGGCAACCGCTTTTTTGTGACCGGCAAGATCGAGAAAAAATCGGCGCGCAAACCGAAATCGTCGCCGGCGAGCGTTGTGATCGTTGGCGCCGGCGCTGCGGGAAATGCTGCGGCCGAAATGTTGCGGCGGGAAGGCTATGAGGGACCGGTCACGGTGATCGGCGCTGACGAATTTTTGCCGTACGACCGGCCGAATCTCTCCAAAGATTATCTTGCGGGCACTGCGCCGGAAGAATGGATCCCACTGCGCTCGGCAGATTTTTATCGCGAGCAAAAGATTGAAGTACTCACAAATACGCGAGTCGAAGCGATTGATCCGAAAGCGAAACACGTGACGCTGTCCGATGGCCGCTCGTTACATTATGGAGCGCTGCTGCTCGCGACTGGCGCCGAGCCGGTTCGACTTAACATCCCGGGCAGCGATTTGCCGCACGTTTGTTATTTGCGAACACTAAGCGACAGCCGCCGCATTATCGAGAAGACGAAAACCGCGAAGCGCGCCGTGGTGATCGGGGCAAGCTTCATCGGGCTTGAAGTAGGGGCATCCCTGCGCGAACGCAAACTCGAAGTTGCAGTCATCGGAAAAGAATCGCTGCCGCTGGAGAAAATCCTCGGACGCGAACTGGGCAAGTTGATTCACGAAACTCACGAGGCACACGGCGTTAAATTCCATCTCGGGAGAACGCCGGCAGTCATACAAGAGCGACACGTGCAGCTCGATGACGGAACAGTTTTAGACTGCGACCTGGTCGTCGTTGGAATCGGGGTACGTCCGAATACTTCGCTTGCCGAAAAAGCAGGGACCGTCACCGACAACGGCGTGTTGGTCAATGAATTTTTCGAGACGAACATGCCGGGAATTTTTGCGGCCGGCGATATTGCGCGCTGGCCCGATCCCTGCGCGGGGCGGATCCGCGTGGAGCATTGGGTAGTAGCCGAGCGACAGGGGCAGACCGCGGCGCGCAATATTCTCGGTGCGCGCCAGCCGTTCGTTACTCCGCCATTTTTCTGGAGCAACCATTTCGATCTGCATATCCGCTACGTCGGCCACGGTAGTGGCGGTGATCGCACGGTAGTGTGCGGCGATTTGAAAGCGAAAGACGCTTCCGTGCTCTTCTGCGATGGCGACAAGCTCACTGCTGTCGCCAGTATTGATCGCGACTTGGAGAATCTTAAAGCTGAAGTGGCGCTAGAACGCGGCGACGAATTTCGTGCATTGTAACGATTAGCATCAGTCGCGTGGAAGAATCGAAATTCTCTGCTGTTTTGATTTTCTTCATAGGCAATTACTTCCTGACCTTTGTGATCATAGGTCTCCTTGCCGGAGTAATATCACTCATCAACAAGCCCAAACCGCTGCGAATTAATGTAGTTGTCGAAGCATTCTTCTATTAATTGCCCGTCTGTTTTAGATGAGGACGGCAGCAAGCCCAAGGAAGACAAGCAGGCAACCGACATCGGTGAATGTTGTTACAACGATACTGGACGCCGTTGCCGGATCAGCCCCGAATTTCTTGAGAGCCAATGGCACGATTGCGCCAGCCACGCCGCTGAAGCAACAACTGATGGTGATAGCGAGGAATACAACGAGACCTAGCATCAGAGCCATTGGGCTTTTGACCATTGTTGCAAAGATGAACATCGCGATTCCGCCTGTAACGCCGGTCAGGGCTCCATTAAATGCTCCCAGCAACATTTCCTTGGTCAGGAGCATCCGTCCTCTGCCCGATCTCAAATCGCCCAGGGTCATGCCGCGCAAGCATACTGCCAGTGCTTGCACTCCAGTATTTGCTGCCTGCCCGATAAGCACCGGCAGGAACACTGCCAGCACAATAATTCGGTCAATCGTTTCCTGAAAAAATCCGACTACAAGCGCGGCAAGTAATCCGCAAAATAAATTTACCTGAAGCCAGGGATGTCGAAATTTCAGGCTTCGCAACCACGGCGTGGTAAGCCGCTCTTCTCTTTCTACACCCACCATCTCACCCGGTTGCGCGCTTAATTCGATCGCCTCGGCCTCAAATAACATTTGGCCGCGCAACAGGCCGAGTAGTCGTCCCGTTTTTTCGCAGACTGGATAGACTGGATAATGCCGAACCAGCACCGCTCTCATTGCATCGGTCAGCGACATTTCCGGTGTGAGGTAAAACGGATTGGTAAGCATGATTTCCTCAAGGCGCTGGCTCCTGTGCGCCAGGAGCAGGTCGCGCATGACAACGACTCCGAGGAGTTTCTCCTGCTCGTCCGTGACAAAGCCGTAGGTAATGATGGCTTTTCTGGCAAGGCGTCGAATCTGTTCGGTTGCCTCGGCAACGGTCGTTTGTGGACGAAAAACTGCCAGTGGTGGCTGTATTAATCGTCCGATGGTACGCTCCGGGTACATTTGATTTCGCATCCATTGCTGAGTGCTCTCAGGGGAAGCCGTGGCCAGAACCGTTTGCCGCCGCGGCGGATCGAAACGCTTAAGTATGTTCAGTGCCGACGCGGGATTTAGCAGTTCCAGCATTTGAACAACAAATTCATCCGGATACGGCTCCAGCATCTTCGCCGCCTCACGCGGATCGCGTTCCACCACTTTTGTAAACAGCGTCCTGATCTCCGGTTCGATTTCCCGGATGGCGCCGGATTCAATTTGGTTTGCGGTGTCATTCATGGGCGGACTCTGGCAAGCCAACACGGCGGTGGCAATATTAACTCTCCGAAGTGACGTCAATTTTCTGTAGCGACCTCCTTGGAAATCGTCGCTGATTCTCGATCTTGTATTGTGCGGGTTCTCGTTGTTACAGGCGCAGGCGTTTCGGCTGAAAGCGGGATTCCGACTTTTCGCGGCCGAGACGGCTACTGGCGGAACCACGATCCGGAAAAGCTGGCTACAACAGAAGCGTTCGTGCGCGATCCCAAATTGGTTTGGGAATGGTATTGCGAGCGGCGGCGGCGCATCCGCGACGCACGACCGAATGCAGCGCACGAAGCGATCGCGAAATTGGCGCAACAGGCTGACGAGTTCCTACTCGTCACCCAGAACGTGGACGATCTGCACGCGCGTGCGGGAGTTACAAAGGAGCAGATGGTGCAAATTCATGGAGACATCTTCGTGACGCGTTGCTCACAGTGCGATTTTAGCCGACGCGATTACGATTACGAGCACCAGCACGAGCACGACCAAGAGCAAGAAGATGTTCTGCCGAGATGTCCTAAATGCACTGGATTAATGCGGCCCGGAGTCGTCTGGTTCGGCGAGCAACTCCCGTACAAGGAACTGCAGCGGGTTGAAAATTGCCTCCATCGCGGCCCTTGCGACCTTGTCATTGTAGCCGGAACCACTGCGACCTTTGGATACATCATCCATTGGGCGGTGCAGGCCAGCCGCGGTGGCGGCGGCGAACTTATCGAAGTCAATCCCGAGGAGACACAGCTCTCACGATTCGCGACTCGGCTTGTCCGCGAACCGGCTGCCATTGCTCTGCCGCGTATTGTCGGCGCGATAATCGATGGCTACTCTCGCGCATAAGTTGCGTTGTGCGCTTTGCGTGCCTGGTCGTGTTAGCGATGATCAGTGAGAATTCGCACGAAGCGCCACACCTCGTGAAAGGTATTGTAAAGCGGAGTGGGTGCGACGCGGATCACGTTTGGCTCACGGAAGTCACATTTCACTCCGGCGGCAATCAGTTCGCCATGCAACGCCTTCGCATGTTCGTGAGCCAGTATGGATAACTGACAACCGCGCTCGTTCACCGATTTCGGAGTAATGATGGTAAAGCGTTTCGAGGCGTTCTGGTCCAACAGGAACTCGAGATACGTTGTTACTCGGACCGACTTCGCACGAAGGGACTCCATTCCCCCCGCTTGATCGAACATTGCCAGCGAAACGCGCAACGGCGCCATCGCGAAAATCGGCGGGTTGCTAATCTGCCAGCCATCAGCCGATGCAACGGGCATGAACTCCGGTTCGAGATGCAACAGGAATCGGGTATTCGGATCGTTCCCGAACCAGCCCGCCAGTCGCGGGAGCTTCGTGTTTGTTGCGTGACGCTCATGCACAAATGCGCCGGCAACCGCGCCGGGGCCGGCGTTGAGATATTTGTAAGAACACCAGACAGCGAAATCGACATTCCAATCATGCAATGAGAGTGGGACGTTACCAATCGCATGCGCAAGATCGAATCCTGCAAGCACCCCATGTTTGCGCGCCGCGGCTGTGATTTTCTCGATCTCGAGGAGTTGACCCGTGAAAAAGTTCACGCCACCAAACATTACTACCGCCAGTCGGTCACCTTGCTTGTTGATAAGATCGACAATGTCTTCGGTTCTAATTGTGAACTCCCCTTTGCGCGGTCGAGCGAGAATCAGCGCATCCTTTGGATCCAAACCGTGGTGAACAATTTGGGTTTTGACAGCGTAGGTATCCGAAGGAAAAGCGGGTTCTTCCATCAGGATTTTGAAACGCGATTTCGTTGGGCGATAAAAAGTAGCCAGCATCAGGTGAAGATTCACCGTAAGGCTGTTCATACAGATCACTTCGACTGGCTTCGCACCAGCGAGCCGCGCAGTCGGCTCGCGCAAAGCCTCGTGATACGAATACCAGGGCGTGCCCGTCGCGTGATGAGCGTCCACGCCGAGGCTTGCCCAATTATCGAGTTCCTCCTCGACGATTTGTCTCGCGGCTTTCGGCATCAGACCCAGCGAATTACCGGCGAAATAGATCAGCGGTTGGCCATCTTTACCGAGCGGCAGATGAAATTTGTCGCGGAATTCGCGAACCGGATCCTCCCCATCGAGTTCCTTCGCGAAATCTTCGTCGACGGAGAAGTCCATTAACCGCAGATTACGCAGACGCCGTGGTGAGCAAAGTCGAATCCATTTCGCAGATTAAAAAGAATCCCTCTACAAAAGCGCAACCTCTCTTCAAAACCTGTATCAATCTGCGGGATCTGTGGATGAATTTCATTTCGGTGGTTGCATGAACTCGATGGTCGTTCCGTCCGGGTCGTGGATATAGACGACGCGCTTCCCGGCGTTCGGACCTTTTGTGAGCAATTGCGGCTTGCCGGCTGCTTTCCAATCGAACGCAGCGATCCTTTCGAGAACCGCGTCAAGGTCATCGACTAACAGCGCGACATGCACCGCTCCGACGTCACACGGCCTGACGTTGACATGTTTCCGATCTGGCGGTGCGAGATACTCCAGCAGTTCGATCTTGTGACCATCGGGCGCTCTTAGAACCGCGAGCTTGATTTCAGCACCTGCGACTCCAGTGATTTCTTTCGCCATTTCTCCGGTCTGATGCGCGGTATGCGAAAGCCCGAAGCCAAGCACCTCGCGCCAGAATTCCAGCGACTTTTCAAGATTGGAAACCGTGATACCGGTGTGATCTGCGCCAAGAATTTGAAATGATTCATTCATCGTGCAGCTCATTCCGACCGACCAGTTTCAACACGGATGAAACACAGATGGAAGATTTCTAATCTGTGAGAATCTGTGTCAATCTGTGGTTGATTATTATCCGACTGCGGCGATCACTTTGAGCTCGATGGCGATTGGCGTTGGCAGCGCGCCCACCTCGATTGTGGTGCGAGTCGGATTTGGTTTGCCGGGTCCGGCAAAATATTCCGCGTACAGCCGGTTATAGATCGGAAAATCTTTTTTCATGTTCGTGAGAAAGACAGTGACATCGATGATGTCCTGCCACGTCGCTCCGGCGTCTTCCAGCACAAGACGCACATTTTCGAATACGGCGCGGCATTGGGTTTCGATGTCGTAACTGGCGATGTTGCCTCCTGCATCGAGTGTGACGCCGGGAATTTCTTTGCTGCTGCGCACACGCGGCCCGATTCCGGAAAGAAAAAGCAAATTGCCGACGCGTTTCGCGTGTGGAAACGCGCCTACCGGTTCAGGCGCACGCGAGCTTTCGAAGGATTGACTCATTCTCCTTTTTTTAACCGCGAATTACGCGGATGAATACGGATTTTCTCTACATCAAACATCCAGAGAGCCGTTCTGCAAGTTGGCGTGCCAAGGATTGCAGTGTTTAGCTTTGCCTGCGATCACGAGGCGCATGGCAAAGGTCCCAGGCGAATCTCTTTTCGCTGGCGTTAAGATGTCGATCGCCAAAGGGCTCGCGCAAGCCATCGAAAAAATGTTACTCGTGAAAAATCAATTCCTCACGCACGTCGATCTCGTTCTAGGAGGCCCTACTGGAGTTTTGCTACCTCGAAGTGCATCCCGTCGAGCCGGGTAAAATGACCACCCCAGAAAAACCCGTGCTCGTGCGCCAGTGCGACCATTTCCCGCACACATCCGCGCTGGCCTACCCGTGCTGGCTGATGGCCAAGTTTGTTAAACTCATAGTTGATGTCGAATGCCGTCCCGAAGGCGTGATTGCTCAGCGTTGTGCGACTTCCGCGGATGAAACGCGGAACAAAGGCCCCGTTAAACTCGATGACGCGTGTCATGTGCCCGGCGTCCGTCCATGCTTTCCAAAGCGCTTCGAGCTGCTCGGCGGCGAGGCGGTGAAAACGCACCGTGTCCCTCTTGGGTGCTCCATCGAACTTTCCGAGAATCTGCGGCAGTTTCACCTCCACGATGTTCGTGTCCTCCCAATCGCCCCGGATCTCAATGTTCTCGGGGTTGTCTCTCTCGGGCGCGGATCGAAATTCGAATTTCCCGAATAGGCGCTGCCGATCCTCCGTGCTCACTAGCGGGTCAAACGCCGGGCGCGCTGGGAAATCGGTCCCGGTATTTCCGCCGGGATGCGGGTCTTCCAACGCGGGAAACCCGAGATCCATCGCCTTGGCCATCGTTTTGTTTCCCACGATCCCGAGCGTCGGCTCGATCCCATTGGCCTTTTGAAAGGCAATCGTCGCGTCGCGCGTGTTGTCACCGAAGTCGCCATCTGCGATCCCGGGATTGAAGCCCTGACCGAGTAGGAATTGCTGCCATCGCTCGACGTCATGCGAGTCGCCGGCGTCCTTCATACCTGATTTGAGTAGTTGCATAAGTAGGAGTTGGGTTGGATTTGGTTGTTGCTATGTTTATCCAAAAAGTGGGCGTGTTAGGCGAGGCCCCAGCCGTCTAATTCATATTGGTCGCCGTGCACCGTTCCTACCCCGTTGGCGAAGCTCATCTTTCGGTCGAGCACATCCTTGCGAAAGCGAGGATTTGACCGGTCTGCCACCACCTCAGCGATAAACCGACGCTTTTCCTTTTCGCTCTTTCCGTCCGTTGCTTGCTTGATCCGCGCGACTTCCGGTTGTTTTAACCCGCCGTTCTGCACGGAAACATCGAAGCACAGCGCCACGCTGAGTTCATCCTGCAACCCGAGCGCCGCGGCATTCTCGTCGGCGATCTTTTTGTAAACGGTATCCACTCGGGAGCTGGATTACTTGCACTCCTGGGTCCGCACCGAGCCGGTGAAACGCCTCGTCCCAATCATGCGCCACATGGTTTCCATTGCCGATCGAGATGGAGTTGGCAAAGGCCATCTGGTCAGCGTGCGAGCGAAGGCGTCCGAAAAAACCTGCGGTAATTGCTTATCTATTTGCTGCAGCATTCGCACGAGTTCGCCATTCGCAAAGGTGAACCCGACGATCCCCCAAGTGATCCCCGCGCCATCGAAGTTTCCGTTGGCCAACCCGAAGCCAGTCCCCTCATAATCCGCCGTGATTTGGAGCGAGCGGTGAAACACTGGGGGAATAGCCGCCCTTGTGAGCCGCTCAAAGGTCACATCATCCACGTCGCCTGTTTCCGGCAAGCCCTGCGCCTTTTGGAAGTCGGACACTGCTGTCTGGGTGTCACGTCCATATACCCCGTCCACCATCGGCACGGGATGCCCGGCCTTTCCAAGGGCATTTTGAATGTCGGTGACAATCTGTCCGCGAACACCGCGAACACCGGGCCTAGCACGTTTAAATAAAGTTCTGCTCATATGTTTTTAGTTTGGCGGGCCATGCCCATCATTTCGGAGACGTAAAGTATTCGAGGACCTCCCTAGTCTTTGTTTCCGGCTCTTTATCCAGTTCAAATTTCTTGTCTCTCATGAACTTTACCAGCTTCGCTGCCGTCTCTTCGGCGATCGATTCATCCACCTTGGTTGACACTTCCAGCGTAGGTGGATGATCCCCAAACTTCCAGCGCTCCGCGACCAGTGTGAGCGCGGGTGCTGAGAACTCCCATTTCTTCACCTTGACAGGACCGAGCGCCTCGAGCTGATCCCAGTCCAGGTGTGCCTTGGCGTTCGCTTTCACAAGATCCTCCTGGTTTTTGGAGAATATCTTCTTGATCGATCGCTTGCGGATCGCTACCTCTTGGATTTCTTTGGCATCTTGCTTGCCGTCCAGCGAGTAAGACTCGACAATTGGTTTGGTCACCACGTGATCCTTCTCGGTCTTGAAATCGAGCTTCTCGCCATTCCGCTCGTTTTGCTTCCATTCGTCCTCGATTTCCAGCGCGCCCATTGCCCTCAACTTGACCGTCGTTTCGCCCTTGTCCTTGCCTTCCGTCGTTCGCGACCTCAGGATGATGCTCGGGTCGGGTTGCTTGAAAAGAGAAAGGTCTTTCGTGTCGAAGAAGTAAATTGTTCTCTTCTCAGCGGCCGCCTTGTCGAGTCCAAGAGCTCCGATGGCCTTCTCCACCTGATCCGTCTTCACGACGAACTTGATCTCAACGTTTCCCGCCGTTGCGGTGAGCTGACCTCCGAAGATGCCGGCGATCAGAAAGACAATGATATTGCCGGCAGCCTCGTGGCGCCATGCTCCCACGCAGCAGCGCCGAAGTAAATGCTCTAGCATCGCCTACTCCTCCACGGAGAGCGCTTCCGCTTACGCCAATACCCCTTGCAAGGGTCGCGCCAACAATAGAATTACCTTGCCATGCGGACGCGTGATTTCAAGCACAAACTGCCGCAGTAGACCCGTGAAAACATCTGATCCCGTATCAAATACGAATTCTATTCGCGTGGCGAAAGAGAAAAGCTTTAGCCACCGCAACACCAACATAGGCGACTACGCCACTCGCTTCCTGAAGGCGGATGCTGGCGACGCTGAAAGTCGCAGACTGTGGCACGCCCATTGACAAAAACGGCTGAGACTTGTCGAAAAAAAGAGGAGCCACGAGCACCCGCGTTCGCGCGATCTCTGGGCGGCTGGCGAGCATTAGTTAGGCCTGTAATCCAATTCTATTTTGCGATACAGACATTTTTTGACTCGGTAAAGAAGCGCAATGCTTCTTCGCCGCCTTCGCGGCCGACGCCGCTTTGTTTCATCCCGCCGAAGGGGACCCGCAGGTCGCGTAGCAACCAGCAATTTACCCATACCGTGCCGGTGTTGATTCGTTCGGCGACCCGATGCGCGCGGCTCAAGTTTTGGGTCCAGACGCTGGACGCTAGTCCGTAGTCGCAATCGTTAGCGTAATTGATCACTTCTTCTTCATTGTCGAACGGTGTGATCGTGACAACCGGACCGAAAATTTCTTCGCGATTCGTGCGACATGCGACCGGCAGACCGGTGATGGCCGTTGGCTGGAAAAAATAACCGTCGCGACAACGCTCGTTCGGCGGTTCCGGTGCGGACCCGCCGAGGGCCAGCTTGCCACCCTCCTTCTGCGCAAGATCGACATGGAACTTGATCTTATCGAGCTGCGTTTTGTTCACGATCGCGCCCTGTTCGGTTTTCTCATCGAGCGGATCGCCCATTTTCAGTTGCGACGCCTTATCGATAAAGCGCTCGACGAAATGTTTGTAAGCCGAGCGCTCGACGAACACACGCGAACCACACAGGCAAACCTGTCCCTGGTTTGCGAAGGAAGAACGCACGCTGCCGGCGATTGCCGCGTCGAGGTCAGCGTCAGCGAAGACGATGTTGGGATTTTTTCCGCCGAGCTCGAGTGAAACTTTTTTGAATAATGGCGCGCACGCTTCGGCAACTTTTTTGCCGGTGGCCGTGCCACCGGTAAACGAGATCGTGTTGATCTTTGGATGGGCGGTGATGGCAGCACCGACATTTGGTCCGGTGCCCTGCACGACGTTGAGCACGCCATTCGGCAGATCGGCTTCGCGCACGATCTCGCACAACATATAAGCAGTCATCGGCGTTAGCTCGCTCGGTTTGGCAATGGCCGTGTTACCGACTGCGATCGCGGGCGCGATTTTCCAACTCAATAAATATAGAGGCAGATTCCAGGGAGAAATGAGTCCAGCAATGCCGCGCGGCTGCCGCAGCGTATAGTTGAACGCGACAGTGTCAGTGATGTGCGCTTCCGATTCGGTGTGCAGAATCGCAGTCGCGAAAAAGCGGAAGTTGGCGGCGGCGCGAGGAATATCCAACGAGCGGGCGAGCGAAATTGGCTTGCCTGTGTCAATCGACTCAGCACGTGCGAATTTTTCCAAATCGCGCTCGATCAAATCAGCAATCCTGAGCAGAAAGCGCGAACGTTCCGCCGCCGGTTGTTTCGACCAATTGACGAACGCTTCCTCGGCCGCTGCAACGGCGAGGTCGACGTCGTGCGTGTCGCTGTCCGCAACCTGCGAATACGGTTTGCCAGTCGCCGGTTCAATGTTGTCCAGGTACCGGCCGCTGATCGGCTCGACAAATCTGCCGTCGATGAAGTTGTTAATTTGAATTGGTTCCGTTCGCACTGTTTCAAGATTGTAAGCGCCTAGCGGGATTCGCTCAATGAAGACTGCGGATAACCTAAAAAAACGAGAGAGAGAGAGTCGTTCGTTTTCCGATTCTCTCGCCGACCACACCTGGCGCAAGCAACCATGTCCCTCGTCCCACTCGCTCCATTTTCCGATTTCGCTCGGAATGACAAATGATAGGCCAGCTCAAATCCAGCGGTCAAAGAGGAAGATTGTTCTGGCTAAGGCACACGACGCGCGTGTAGAAAGACCCCCCGGAGGAACAATCACATAAAAAAAACTTTAATATTGATTCTCGGCTTTGCGCTTTCTGGCCTGACTATCGCCGCCGCGACCGACAATGGCTTTAGAAGTGCGCTCGGGCCACGCTTTCACGGCGCTTCGGCGGTTACGCCTGTAATCGCACCGAGCCGAGCTCTTGACACGCTGCACCGCTGGAATCAGATCGCGATTAATGCGAGCGGTCTGGATCACACTCCTGTCGCGCCCGGCGAGAACAGAGTCTTTGGAGAACAGCTTGGGCCGGGCCGTTCGAGCCGCGCAATGGCTATCGCGCACATCGCAATGTTCGACGCGCTGGATGCGATAGAGGGCAGTTATAGAAGCTACACCGGTGTGCGTAAGGGACCCGGGCCGATATCGCAGGACGCCGCAGTGGCCCAAGCGGCGCACGATACCCTGGCAAGTTTGTTTCCGTCGCAAACGGCGGCTTTCGACACGCTGCTGCAAGAGGATTTGGCGGCTATCAGAGATGCGCGGGAAAAGGCGAATGGAGTTGATCTTGGCCATCGAGCAGCTGCTGCGATCCTCGCGATGCGGGTCAATGATGGCGCACAAATTCCCGAGCCGAGGGTGGGTGTTGATTACTTTACGAGCGATCAGCCGGGACATTGGCGCCAGGACCCGATCAGTTTGATTCCACTCGCTCTGGGCGCGTATTGGGGCCAGTGCACCCCATTCGTGCTCGCGTCGACGAGTCAATTCCGCGCGCCTCCTCCGCCCGACATGACGAGCGCGGCCTACACCGTTGCTTACAACGAAGCGAAAAGCTTTGGCGGCGATGGAGTGACTACGCCCACGCAGCGCACCGAGGAGCAGACTTTTATCGGGACTTTTTGGGCCTATGATGGAACACCAAGCCTTTGCGCGCCGCCGAGGCTTTACAATCAGATTACGGTGAATATTGCAGATCAGCGCGGACTGAATGGGATTAGATTCGCACGCTTGCTCGCGCTCGTTAATGTGGCGATGGCCGATGCCGGGATGACCATTTGGGAATCGAAATACCATTTTGATTTTTGGCGGCCGATCACCGGCATTCGGGAATCCGATCCAGGCACTGGTCCCACCGGCCTCGGCGATGGTAATCCCGACACGGTGGGCGATACAACGTTTTCGCCCTTGGGCGCGCCTGCCAGCAATTTGACCGGCCCGAACTTCACGCCGCCGTTTCCAGCCTATCCGTCTGGTCATGCCGGATTTGGCGGCGCGCTGTTCCAAATCATGCGCCGGTTTTACGGCACGGATGCCATTTCTTTCACGTTTGTCTCGGACGAATTCAACGGTACGACTCGCGACAATGCTGGAAACCTGCGTCCGTATCGGCCCCGGAGCTTTTCTACACTATCGCAAGCCGAGGAAGAAAACGGCCAAAGCCGAATTTACCTCGGCATTCATTGGGCTTTTGATAAGACGGCTGGAATCGCTCAGGCCGTCAGGTAGCGAACTACGTATTCGAGCACGCGTTCACGCCGCTGCATTAACTGAATCGCAGCGAGATCCGAAAAAAGTAAGGCGCGGTGAGGGAGGGATTCGAAGCTGCGCGTTGAGGGAATCGGAAGATTTTGGATCTACGGCGGTTCGGTGCCCATATGAGCCGGCGGGCCCTCTAAGTTTGGTTGTAGTCGTCGTAAATTTTGGGTTTTGCAGTTCGAATGTGTCGGTCAATTAGCGCGCAGAATTCGTCGGTGTGCCAGTGTTTTCGTGTAGCCCACCATGCTTGGAATCCTGGATACGCTACCGTGTCGGCGAGTGTTCGCTCATATCCGCGCCATAATCGTTTGTCGAGCGTTCCATCTAAAACGCCCAGATAGAGACTGTCGGCCATTCGCAAGAAACGACCGAGATGTGCGCCAAACCTTAGCTTCGATATGCCGTCCAATTCTTCGAACGATTGCAGAGCGCGAAGCCAGAGTGCAGCCAGGTCAGGGTTCTCTACAAGGGTTCTATTCAAATCGCTCCAGTGCGTCGTTAAAACGTTCATCGCTGCGCGCTGGCTTTCCTTGTTTTGAGTTCGGATTTGCGCGGCAAGATAAACGATCGAAATAATGACCCCAACAGCGCCAAGCATCTGCCCCACCGCGCTGATCATATCCCAGTTCATAGCTGTTACTTTAGCCGTGGCTCAGCAAATTCTGAAACGTCCAATGCCCAACGTTGAACATCGAAATGGAAAATCGGTGAGGGAGGGATTCGAACCCTCGGTAGCCTTTTGGGCTACGGCGCTTTAGCAAAGCGCTGCTTTCGACCACTCAGCCACCTCACCAAAAGTAGAGCGAGAATATCGTGAAGAATTTGGGTTTTCCAATCTGCAATTTGCGGTTGCCGGAACTGAGTTCGTCGTGTGCTCGCGATTTTATCGGAGTTGCCAATTTCCAATTGCCAATTGATTAAGTGTACCGTGATCAGCGAAGATGAAGCGCGCAGGAAAATTCTAGACCGCATTCAGCCGTTGCCCGCACGGCGAACGCCGATTGCACAGGCGCTCGATTGTTTTGCAGCGGAAGATTATTTCGCGCGTTTGCCGCTGCCCACGTTCGATAACTCGGCGATGGATGGCTATGCTCTCGTTGCGGGCTCATCTACGAAAGCCGCGCGGCTGTGGGTGAGTGGTGAACAGCCGGCCGGCCGTGACAAACAACTCCGCGTCTCCCGCGGCGAAGCGATCCGGATTTTTACCGGTGCGCCAATTCCATGGGGAGCCGATGCGATCGTGATGCAGGAAGACGTCACCCGCGAAGGCGATGAAATTCTCATAAATACAGATGTAGCAGTCGGTGAATTCATCAGGCGACGCGGCTGCGATCTGGCCGAGGGACAAAGGATATTAGAGAAAGGCGAGCGAATTCGCGCAGCGACCCTCGGGCTGCTTGCATCGCAAGGAATTGCGGAGGTGAGTGTTAGTGGCGAAGTGAACGCGGGAATCATTTCGACTGGTGACGAACTCGTTCGGCCAGGCAAAAAACTTCAGCCGGGCCAAATTTATGAGAGCAATTCGGCGTTGCTTGAGGCGCTGCTGCAAGGGTGCGGCGCGACCGGGACATCAGTAGAGCATTGCCAGGATGATCGCGAATCGTTAGCCGCAGCGATCAAGCGCGTCATCGCAAACCACGTTCTCATCATCAGCGGGGGCGTTTCAGTCGGGGAGCATGACTTGGTGAAGGATGCTTTACGCGATTTCGGAGCGGAGATCGAAATCTGGCGCGTAGCTATTAAGCCGGGCAAACCATTTCTATTTGGACGACTTCCAGCCAAATTGCTCGATTCGGCAGGCGAGACGCCCGCCGGCACCACAGGCAAGATGCCCGTGCTACGCGATTGTTTTGTGTTCGGGCTTCCTGGCAATCCCGTATCTGTTTTCGTGACGTTCCTGCAATTCGTGCGGCCCGCGATTCTGAAAATGATGGGCGCAACCGATCTCAGTCTGCGGCGGGTGCCCGCGAGATTGGCCGTCGATCTAACGAACGACAGTGATCGAGCGCATTACATTCGCGGAAAACTCGAAGGCGGAAGATTTATTCCGGTTGGCCGACAGGAGTCGCACGCGCTTTTTGGCTTAAGCCAGTCAAATGCCTTGTTGCGGCTCGGCCTCGGTCAGGCGTTGAAAATGGATGACATTGTCGATGTTCAAATCTGGGGTTAGCGAATTTGTTTCGGGCGCCGGGTTTGACAGGCTATGCCCGCATTTTTAGCTTAATCGCCTTGAATAGGGGAACGGTTACCGCATCCGCACGAACTCCGACCGATCAAATTCGTGCGGATGCCGAGCGGCTGTCCCACATTGTATTGGAAATGCAGCGCTGTTTTGTGCTGCGTCTGTGCAAGGAACTCGCGCCAGGCAACGTTTCCTTTCCGCAATTTTTTCTTCTCGCGTATCTCGATCGAAAGGAAGTGCTCACGATGTCTGCGATTGCGCAAAAAATGGGGCATACCACTGCGGCGGCGAGCGGTCTGGTGGCGCGCTTGGAAAATCTTGACTACGTGATGCGTTCCGTTGCGCGAGACGATCGCCGCAAAGTGATGGTCTGTATCACGCCAAAAGGCTCGGCTCTCGTCCGCCGTATTCGTGAGGAAATGGTCGGCAACCTTGTAAAAATACTGAACCACCTCACGCCCGACGAACAGAAGGCCTGGCTGCAGATTTACAGCAAGATCTACGATTACTGTCAGTCGAAATGATTTTCCTGGAGCTGACGGCAGTGTTGCGAAATTGAGCGAAAGCAGGTAAGGCTAAATCCAGTCGCGGGCTTTCGCGCATCTAACCGCTAAACCGCCATGAGGAAATTTTTTCTTGTCCTGGGGATTTTTGCAGTCTTCGGTCTGGGTCGGCCAAGTTTTGCCGGCAGCGATAGTTATTCCGCCGGCAGTTATTCCTCCGGTAGGATTCCCACTTTTACTCTGAATCAGGCAATCCTGACAGCGCTACAACGCAATCCGGCTCTTCTGAATGCGGAACAGGAGATCAAGCGGACCAGAGGTGTAATCATCCAGGTCCGGGCGCAGGCGCTGCCACAGGTCAATGCGAGAGCGAATTTTCAATGGACCGACCCGAACCTGCAGGGCTCGCGAATATTCGGAACGACCAGCGGGACAACTACGGGAACGAGTACGGGAGGCGCCGCCTCTTTTCTTGAATCGCCCGCGTCGCAGGTCGGAGAAATCCGGGTACCTCTGGCCGCTGCGTCGCCGACACCATCTATCAGCAACGTGGAAACGAGCGATATCTCGTATGCGATCAGTGTTCTCGGGACGCAGCTGATTTTTAACGGCACAACTTACCCGCAGATTCGCGGCACGTTTTTTCAACGGGACAGCGCCTATTTCGCCTTCCGGAATATCCTGGACCAGCTCATCGCGCTCGTGAAAACGCAGTTCTACCAAATCGTGGTCAACCAAGAGTTGGTCAGAGTGAACGAGCAATCGGTGGAGCTTCTAAAAGCTCAGCTAAAGGACCAGCAAAACCGTTTCGAAGCCGGAACAGTTCCGCGCTTCAACGTCTTGCAAGCCGAGGTTGCGCTCTACAATCAACTTCCGCTGCTGATCACCGCGCAAAACAACGTACGGATATCGAAGTTGCAGCTGGCCAAGACACTTGGCTTGGATTTTCAGCCCGGGCGCGGTGAACGTCCGCCTTTGGAAGTGGTGGGTGAAATGCCGTACATCCCGCGCACCATCGCGCTCGCCAACGCAATCGAGCTGGGAAAAGAGAGGCGCCCGTTTCTCAAGCAGGCGCGGGCAAACGTGTTGAATCAGAAAGAGCAAGTGCGCGCGACCGCCGGCCAATGGCTTCCAACGATCACGACGACCGGAGGCGGCGAATGGGTGAGCTCGCCAGTCAATTCCAGTTGGCACGATATTTCTAAAGGCTGGCTCGCGATAGTCCAGGGGAGCGTGCCAATTTGGGATAGCGGCGCTATCGCTGGGCAGGTCATACAGCAGCGCGCTCTGCTTTCGGAGGCTAAGATCACGTACGACGATGACGTTCGCCAGGTGGAGCTCGAGATACAGCAGGCCTACTCAAATTTGCAGCAGAACCGCGAATTAATTCAAAGCCAGGAGAAAAACGTCGAACTGGCCGATGAAGCGTTGCGTCTGGCCAAGGCACGGTTGGACGCCGGCGCGGGAGTTCAATTGGATGTGCTCAACGCGCAGGTGCAACTGCTCACCGCGCAATCGACGCGTTTGCAAGCCCTTTTCGGATATAATTCCTCGCTGGCGGAATTCGACCGGGCGACTGGCGCGCAGAGCACTTACACCGAAATGTTCGCTAACTTGACGCCGCGTGCCACGAAGACGAAGACGTACTACACCGGCACTGGCGTAGACGCTGAAGGAAAACTGAAAGAGGCTGACGACGGCGAGCTGCGAACTTCGGGTGGAAGATCGCGGACTTCGTCTTCCAAGTAATTTTAAATCCGAAATCTTGGCTCACTGCATACTTCGACAGCGCCAGTCGTGCTGTAGTGTCCGTTGTCCACAACGGCTTTTCGTTGTCGGGAACACGCCGCTCCGCTGGGACAGCAGACGCTACAGCGATCAGCAACGTGAAAATAATTTGAGCTCGTTTGAGATTCGGGGAACCGAATTGCAGTTTAAGCAATGCAACTACCGTTCGAGCAATTTCCAGCGCTAAGCGGGATTGGAATCTGCCGTCACGTTTTCACGCAACGAATTCCTGGCATCAATGTTTTGGCCGGGAAAGCCGAAGTGTTGAAGCGTCTCGATACGGCGCATCGCGAAATCCGCAACGCAGTCGGCATAGGCGAATGGCTGCTGTTCACCGCTCAACAGATTCACGGAAACCAAATTGCAGTCGTTGATAGCTGTAGCCGCGGCCCTGTGGGCCGCGAATCCCCCGGCTGCGACGGCCTGATCACCAATCAACATGGTGTCGCCCTAGGTATTTACGTTGCCGATTGCTGCGCAGTTTACATTGTCGATCCAAAAACGCCCGCAATCGGTCTGGTGCATTCCGGGAGTAAAGGCACCGAGTTCGGGGTCGTGACTAACGCGATCAAGCAAATGATCGATCGCTTCGGCTCAGATCCAGCAAGCATGATCGTCCAACTCAGTCCTTGCATTCGCCCGCCGCACTACGAAATCGATTTCGCCGCCGAAATCGTCCGGCAATGTCGCGCGCTCGGCGTAAAACAAATCCACGATACGGGCGTATCCACCGCCTGCGACTTGGATCGCTACTATTCCTATCGGACTGAGAAAGGAAAAACCGGACGAATGCTCGCGGTGCTCGGGTTTTGGTAGGGACGCCGCGCTGCGTCCGGACAGCGCAGCACGCTGTCCCTGCCAGACGAAAAATGGTCGCCATCGATTATGAGATTGTCCTAATTCTTATCAACGGTGCGTCATGACGCGAACAGCCATTGTTTTTAATGTGCTTTTGCTTGCTGGCTGCGCAGCTCGTGCAAGCGGCGTTTACCGCTATGACGTGAAACGCGGCACCGATCTTGAGAAGGAGCTTGGTTACACACTTTCTGTTCAAGACGCGAATGACGAAAGCCGATCTCAAGGTATGGATGCGGTCCTCCCGATCGAAAGTCCTGCCCCAGATTATTCAATAAAATTTCGTGCTGCCGCAGGTGCTAAGCTTAAGGACCTATTCGAGCTTGATCTTAGCTTGAACGACGCAAAGAGCACGCTGCTCCGGGTTCCTTTGGCAATTAGATCGAGATGGAATAGAGAAAACGAAATCGATGTTCGGTTTTCCATCAAGAAGGAGCTGATCAATCAGGCACTATTGATTCTTCGTTGTGCTCCTCCGACGAGGATCCACCCGGAAACTAGCTATTTGATTCACCTTGGAGATTATGCCCCGGCCAACGCAAATGCCGTTCCGAGCCCTACTCCGAGAAGCACACTTGTGCCAGGGCCATATCACGTGATTCGATTGGCCACCGCCGAGGATACAGGCGAAGAAGTCGCCATGCTCGATTTTAAAGTGTTCAAAAGCGTTGAGGCACTAAAGCAGCACATCGCGAAGTTCCCCTGGGGAAGCGAAGTTTTGTTTCAGAGGTGGCTTGGACCGACCGGAGGGCCGGGATGGAACAATAAGTTTATTAAGGCTACGGACGAGCTGAAAACATTCTGTGGTGAGCATCACATTACTTTCACGCTGAGTGCTGTTCAGCCGTACTATTGAGAGCCGGATAACTCGTGGCGAGGCGGCAGTTTGCTTTACGGGCTAGGAAGAAGGCTGTGCTTCAGCGCTGCCGCGTTTGATTGGACAAATGCCGCGCTTTTTTGCGTTGGCGACGAAGTCCAGGAATTCGCGAGCTCGGGCGCCGAACTTCATCGTCGCCGCCTTTTCAATCGCCTGCGAGATGTTGAGTCCGCTCAGATAAACAAGTTTGAACGCCGCTTTAACTTCTTCTCGATCCTTCGCGCTGAAGCCGGCGCGACGAAGCCCGACTGCATTTAGGCCGAAGACGGAGTTGCGTTCAGCTGCGATGACGAAGGGGGGCAAATCTTTGCCGAACGCGGAACTGCCTTGCACCATCACCAGCCGTCCAATGTGCATGTGCTGATGGAATGTAGATCCGCCGCCGAGAAATGCGCCGTCGTCCACGCGAACATAACCGCCTAACAAACAATTGTTCGCGATAACGACATTGTTTCCGATCACGCAATTGTGACCGACGTGCGCACCGGCCATTAGAAAATTTTTGTCGCCGATTTTCGTCGCAGTGCCATCGGCTGTGCCGCGATGGATGGTGCAGTACTCGCGGATGATGTTGTCGTTTCCGATCTCAACTCTCGTCTTTCGCTCGGGTGAAAATGAAACATCCTGCGGCGGCGCACCGATAATCGCGCCGTGTCCAATAAAATTGCCGCTGCCGATCGTGACATCGCCCTCAATTACGACGTGTGATTGTCCGATCGTTCGCTCACCGATCCTCACGTGCGCCCCGATAATCGAAAACGGCCCGATCTCCACATCGGCGCCGATTTGCGCACTCGAATCGACAATCGTGGTGGGATGAATTTTCGCGTCACGCATGTTGGTGCGGAGATTTGTGAATAATCGCGCGTATTGGGGTCGCCTCTCCTTTACGAAGGGGGAGGGCGAGGGTTGCTCCAGCACAAACTCTTCGAAATCCCTCACCTTCATCCTCTCCCCTTGCCCAAAGCGAGAGGCGAGACGCAAAGAGCCAGCTGTGCGTCATTAAGAAAATCGAACTGTAAGTGCCGAGGATCCCAAACATCACAACACGCCTGCTTCCTTGAAACTGAAATAGCCAGGGCTTCCTTCCGAAGGCGCGCCAATGATTATGTGGTCTAGCAATTTGATCTGCAAAAGTTCCGCTGCTTCGGCCAGACGTCGTGTCAGACTGTGGTCTGTCTGGCTTGGCGAGGCGTCGCCGGACGGATGATTATGCACGACGATGACGGCATAGGCTGAAGAGATGACCGCTGGCCGGAAAACGTCGCGCGGATGCGCTATGCTCTCATTCACGCTGCCAAGCGAAACTTCTTCGACGCGAATTAAGTGATATCGCGTGTCGAGCAGAATCACGCGCAACGACTCTTTTCGCAGTCGGCGCATCTCTGGACCAAGGAGCTCGTTCGCCAGCTCGGGCGAGTCGATTTTTTGTTTCACCCATTTTTCTCGTGCCAAGCGGTCGCCTAGCCCAAAAGCAGCGACCAGTTGAACTGCTTTGGTGAATTTAACCCCTTTGATCTTTGACAATTCGTCAAGAGAACAGCGACTCAAGCCGGTAAGGGAACCATATTTTTCCAGTAGTTGGCGTGCCACCTCCACCGCGTTTGCACCCGATACCCCGGTGCGCAGCAAGATCGCAATCAGTTCCGCATCGGTGAGCGCGCGCGCGCCGTGCGCTGCCAGTTTTTCGCGCGGCCGCTCGTCGCCCGACATCTCCTGAATCTTGAGGTGCGGCATAACGCGGGAACCGTCTCAGTGCCGTGATGGAAAATCGCTGCCGACCGGGACATTAACGTCCCTCCCACACTTCATTACACGCGAAGTTGATCGAACATTTCGCACAGCGCGTCGCCGAGGGATAACAATGCATCGGCATAGGGATTCGACGCAATTCCGTCGAACGTACTCTGTGCTTCTCGAATCAACTCGCTGCCTGCGGTGATTGATTCGTTTAGCGCTCCGTTCGTTGCGCCATTCTTCAAGAGCTCGATCATTTCGTCGATTCGTTCATCGAGCACAAGCTGGCAACAACGTTCCCGTTCAAACTCCGAAGCGGAGCGCAGAAAAATCAAAACCGGCAGTGTAAACTTGCCTTTCCGCAAATCGGTCCCGAGAGTTTTGCCTGTCACGCTCTCGCTGCCCGCAATGTCGACACAGTCATCGTAAATTTGATAAGCCGTGCCGATTTGAATTCCGAAATTCTTGAATGTTTCGATTACGCTCGGTTCGGCTTCGCTGATTAACGCCGCCAATTCGGCTGCAGTAGAAAACAGCGAGCCGGTCTTCATTTCTACGATACGCAGGTAGTCTTGCACGGTGAGGTTGAGATCAAACCGGCGCTGCGTCTGCATCATTTCACCCGAGCAAACTGTCGCGGCTGTGCGCGCAATCGCGCGGCCGATGTCTTTGTTTTCGAAATTTGTCGATAACGTGAGCGCATGCGCAAAGAGGCAGTCGCCCAACAGAACACTAAGTGAATTGCCCCAGCGCGCGTTCGCGGTGGGCTGTGAGCGACGCCGCTCCGCTTCATCCATCACGTCGTCGTGCACGAGCGTGGCGAGATGGATGAGCTCCACGATTACGGCAAGATCGACATGGTCAGAGCTGATGTTGCCAGTAGCGCCCCCGGCGAGAAGAGCGAGTAGGGGGCGAAGGCGCTTGCCGCGACTACCGACTGCATAGACAACATAGCCTTCGAGCGCCGGATCAAAAGCCGCTGCCTGTTGCGCGATGCGCATTTCGACCTCTTCAAGCTGAGGTTGAACCAGCCGTGCCACGTGAGCCAGCGAACTTGCAGGCGAAGCAACCGCCACAAGTCCAGTCCGCTTGGGACGTGAGCGCGCGGAGAGTTCCACGTGCCGAGAATAGTGGGGCAGGTCGGAGCTTGTCAAAGCAACATGACCAAGATCTTGTACAAATATTGTAGGGCGTTTCTGTGAAACGCCGAAAATGAGGCGTCTGACACAGACGCCCTACAGTTCTCAGCGCTTGCGCAGCCAGCAATCGGTTCCGTATTTGCGCTGAGCGAGTTCTCGCGCCCGATCTAAAACTTGTTCGTTGATCTTGCGCTCGCTGCAATTTGCCGACAGAGCCTCTGCAAATCGCTCGGCTAAGCCATTTCCGAGATCGACTCCTCGAATGCTGCCTTGTTGCAACAATCCGCGGCGCGTTCGGCGTTGCGCCGCACCAGCGATCTTGCAGCCGTCGATCATCACGTCCGCACGCACAGGATTCGCGAAGCAGCTGTAGCCGCTGGCGTTGACAGCGGTTCGCTTCCAAGCCGCAATGCCGCCGGGGTCAACGCCCCCGGCTACAACGGCGTGCTCGCCGATTTCGTTCAACACAGCGACTAAAGCCCGATGAATCTTTTCGTAAATCGATATGGATGATTCATTAAAGGCCGCATCGGTCACGGGAATCACAATCGAATAAGTGAGGTCAGCTCGGTGAAAAACGATTCCGCCGCCAGTCCAGCGCCGGACCAAATCGCGTTCGTCGGCGTAAAGCGACACATCGGCAAATTTCCCAAAATAGCCGAATGACAGAGCAGGGGAGTGCCAGCGATAAAACCGAACTGACGGAACCGCGACATAATCGAGCAGCGCTTCGTCGATGGCCATGTTCATCGCGGCCGAGCGCGGAAACACATCCTGATAGACATCTAGTGAAGAGAACAGGTATTGGGTAGTGTCCTCGCCTCTTTCATTTCGAGCGAAGTCGAGCAATCTCTGGCTCCTTCCGGAGCTAGAAACATCGAGAGATGTCTCGACTTCGCTTGGCACGGCAATTAGGTCTGAAGCTCGTCCAAAACTTTAGCGATGGCTTCTCGCGGGTTTTGGTGCGCAGTGATTGGCCGGCCAATGCCAATATAATCTGCGCCGGCTTCCATTGCCTGGCGCGGTGTCACGAATCGTTTTTGGTCGCCCGGTTCCGCCCAAATCGGGCGAATTCCCTGTACTGCGATCTTGATTTTGTCGCCGAATTCTGTCCGCAGCATTTTGAGTTCGTAGGAGCTGGCCACAATTCCATCGATGCCTGCTTCCATACCTAATTTAGCCAGGCGTAGGACCTGATCGTCCACGCTGTCGGCAATCCCAATTTCGCGCAGTGTTCGTTCCGTGGCGCTTGTTAAGACGGTAACACCCAGGAGCAGCATATCACTCGCGCGTGCCGCAGTGGCGGCGCGAATCATTTCACTGCCACCGCTCAAATGAATGGTGAGCATCTGCACTCCAAGATGACTTGCCGATTCAACTGCTCTCGCGACGGTATTGGGAATGTCGTAGAGCTTGAGATCCAGCCACACTTTTGCGCCTGCAGCCAACACTGCTCGCACGATTTCTGGACCTTCAGCGGTATAAAGCTGTAGGCCGATTTTGAAAAACGAGATCTGATCGCCCAGCTGCTCGACGAGCTCGAGTGCCTTCTCCTTCGTCGCGACGTCCAGCGCGACGATTATTTTGTCAGCGGCATTTATCATTCGGACAGCCATTGGTCATTTCAAGCGGAATGGAGACGTCTCTCAATAGTTCTCCTCAACAGCAAGAGATTCCTCGACTTCGCTCGCAATGACAGAGCAAATTGCAAATCATGCAAGTCCTCGCACCTGCGAAAATCAATGTTTCGCTGAAAATCCTGCGCCGACGCGACGACGGCTTTCATGAAATCGAAACGCTCATCACTCCGATTACGCTGTGCGACCAGATCGAAATCGAAAAGAGCGACAGCAGCAGCGAGATTGAATTTCACTGTGATGATCCGTCGGTTCCGGCAGGCGACGACAATCTGATTGTGCGCGTAGGGGGAGCTTTCTTTGCTGCGACAAAGCTAAAGCGGGCGATCTCCATCGAACTCAAGAAGAAGATTCCCCATGGAGCGGGCTTGGGTGGGGGAAGCAGCGATGCGGCTTCCACTCTGCTGGCGCTCAACGAACTGTTCAACACGAACTTGCCGCGCGAGGAACTGGCGAAAATCGCAGAAACAGTCGGATCGGATGTTCCATTCTTTATTTTTAAGTCTGCCGCACTCTGTAAGGGACGAGGCGAACTGGTCACGCCACTAAGGTTGAAAGACAAACTCTCGCTCCTGCTCTTGAAGCCGGAATTTCGCGTGTCCACCGCATGGGCGTATTCGCACTGGCGCGACTCGCTAGAAATTCCGGGCGTCTCTTACGCAGCTCAAGAATTCGCTGGCCAGACTTTCTTCAACGACTTGGAGTGCCCTGTCTTCCATAAATTTATTTTTCTCGCGCAGCTGAAGATGTGGTTGCTCAAGCAACGTGAAGTCGGCGCAACGCTAATGTCCGGGTCCGGCTCGACCATCTTCGCGGTATTGCGCGCTAGGGCGGACGCCGATTTTCTGGCGAGACGCGCGAAATCGGAACTAGATCCGGAGTTGTGGACGTGGGTGTGTGAGACACGCTGATTTCTGGGGAGCGCACGCGGCTCGCGTGCTGGCGAGCGCGTCCTCGCGATCGCGAACTTTTCTTTACGTGTGAAAATCAGTGAGGAATCTGCATCGAAAGTAAGATTGTTTCGGCGCGACGCCGAAACCAGCACGCGCGGCCGCCCGCGCTCCCCAGAGAAAGCGAATACGCATAGAAATTATTCACCCATGCTGCGTTGCACCGCTGCGCGCGCGTACTCGCGATTCAGTTTCGCAATGAAACTGGCGCTGATTTCCGCCGGGCACACAGCTTCGCATTCGTAAGTATTGGTACAATTGCCGAAACCCTCAGCGTCCATCACCTGTACCATTTTCAGAACACGGCTCTCCCTCTCGGGGTGCCCCTGCGGTAAGAGCACCAGGTGTGAGACTTTCGCAGAAGTGAAGAGCATAGCTGATGCGTTTGGACAGGCCGCCGCGCACGCACCGCAGCCGATGCAGGCTGCCGCTTCCATCGCCAGATCGGCATCGTGTTTGGCAATTAGAATCGAATTCGCTTCCGGGGCGGACCCGGCGCGGGCACTGATGAACCCGCCGGCTTGCACAATTCGATCCAGCGCACTTCGATCGATCACGAGATCTTTCACGATCGGAAAAGCGCCGACGCGGAACGGCTCGACTGTGATTGTGGCGCCGTCTCGAAATTTTCGCATGTAAAGCTCGCAGACCGCCGCGGGGTGATCTGGACCGTGAGCTTCGCCATTCACGGTGAGCGAGCAGGTGCCGCAAATGCCTTCGCGGCAATCGGAATCGAACGCGATCGGCTCCTCGCCGCGCCCGAGCAATTGTTCGTTTAGGATGTCGAGCATTTCGAGAAATGATGTGTGCGGCGAAATATCGTGTACCTCGTAATCAACGAGTTCGCCGGGAGTTTGTGCGTTCTTTTGACGCCAAATTTTGAGCTTGAAGTTCATTGATTACAAAAAATGAGAGATTCCTCGACTTCGCTCGGAATGACAGATCACTTATAGCTCCTTTGCGTTAAATGCACCGTCTCGAAACGTAGCGGCTCGCGATGTAGTTTCGGCGGTTGCCCCTGTCCTTGGAATTCCCATGCGAAGACTGCCGCATGATTTTCATCGTCGCGGAGCGCTTCGCCATCCGGTGTTTGGTGTTCCTCGCGAAAATGCGCGCCGGCAGATTCGTCACGCTCAAGCGCGTCTCTGCACATCAGCTCGGCGAATTCGAGGAAATCAGCGACGCGACCGGCGCGTTCGAGGGACTGGTTAAAATCTTCGTCTGTTCCTAGCACTCGCACATCGCGCCAGAATTGTTCTCGCAGTTGAGGAATTATTTGGAGCGCTTCGCGCAATCCTTTCTCGTGGCGCGACATTCCACACTTGTCCCAGAGAAGAACGCCGAGCTCTCTGTGAAACGAATCGAGGGAGCGGGTGCCATTGATGTTGAGAAGTTTCTCGATCTTGACGCGAACATCATCCTCTGCTCCTTGAAATTCCCAGGAATCCGGCGATGGGCGCTTTCCCATTTGGCTGGCGAGATAATTCGGCAGCGTATTAGGCAAAACAAAGTAACCGTCGGCCAAGCCTTGCATAAGCGCACTCGCTCCGAGTCGATTCGCACCGTGATCGGAAAAATTCGCTTCGCCGATCACAAACAAACCAGGGACATTGCTCATCAGATCGTAATCGACCCAAAGACCGCCCATCGTGTAATGAACTGCGGGGTAAATCCGCATCGGCACTTTGTACGCATTTTCGCCGGTGATCTTCTCATAGACTTCAAACAAATTTCCGTAGCGCTCGCGAATGGTAGCTTCGCCCAGGCGATTAATCGCGTCGGCAAAATCGAGGTAAACGCCGCGTCCGCCGGGACCGACGCCGCGGCCTTCATCGCAAACTTCCTTCGCTGCGCGTGATGCAATGTCCCGCGGCGCAAGGTTGCCGTAACTGGGATATTTTCGTTCGAGATAATAATCGCGATCTTGTTCGGGAATTCCAGGAGGCGGCTTGTCGCGGCCTTCCTTCCGTTTTGGGACCCAGACGCGTCCATCGTTCCGCAGCGACTCGGACATCAACGTGAGCTTGGATTGATGTTCGCCACTGACCGGGATGCACGTGGGATGAATTTGCGTGAAAGAAGGATTCGCAAAGAGCGCGCCTTTTTTGTAAGCCCGATATGTAGCTGTGACGTTGCAGCCTCGCGCATTCGTTGAGAGATAAAACACGTTCCCATAGCCGCCGGTGGCGAGCACGACGGCATCGGCCGCGTGCCTGCCGATTTTTCCCGAGCGCAGGTTGCGCGTAATGATTCCTTTTGCATTTCCATTGACGATCACCAAATCGAGCATCTCCGTTTGTGGAAGCATGCATACAGTGCCCGCTGTGATTTGACGGCAGAGGGCCTGATAGCAGCCGAGCAAAAGTTGCTGGCCAGTCTGGCCGCGCGCGTAGAACGTCCGCGACACCTGCGCGCCGCCAAAGGAGCGGTTGGCAAGCAGCCCGCCGTATTCGCGGGCGAACGGCACCCCCTGCGCAACGCATTGGTCGATGATGTTGTTACTGATTTCGGCGAGGCGATAGACGCTCGCTTCACGCGATCGGAAATCGCCGCCTTTTATCGTGTCATGGAACAACCGATAAACGCTGTCGCCATCGTTCTGATAATTTTTTGCAGCGTTGATTCCGCCTTGGGCTGCAATTGAGTGCGCGCGGCGCGCAGAATCCTGAAAACAAAAGCATTTCACTCTGTAGCCGAGCTCACCCAGCGTGGCCGCGGCCGATCCACCGGCCAGACCGCTGCCGACCACAATGATCTCAAACTTTCGTCGGTTGTTTGGGCTCACTAATCGCGCATGATGGCGATGGTTACGCCATTTTTGAGCGAGCGGTCCCGGCGGAACTTTTGGATCCAGCGAGCCAATCATAGTTGTTGCGCCGGTTTGATCAGGCCAAGCAGGATGGCGACCGGGATTGAGGTGTAGCCGGCAAACAGAAGCCAGGCGAAGATTCTGCCACCCAGCGCCAGGCGCGGCGTGAGTTTTTTGTCATTCAATCCGAGCGATTGAAAAAAGCTCGATGATCCGTGGCTTAAATGAAGCGCCAGCAAGAAGAGCCCGAGCACGTAAAAGCCCGACACGAAATAGTTTTGGAAGCCATACACCATCATTGAGTAGACATCGTAATGGCCGAGAGGATCCGCTTTCAGCAAGCCGAACCGGCGATCCGTTACCCGTACCGTGAAATGGGCGAGGTGGTAAATGATAAACGCGAGCACGATTAGGCCGCTCATCACCATGTGACGCGATGCGAACGTTGCTTTGACGTATTGCCTGTCTTTGTACGCCTGCGGCCGGGCACGCCGATTCTCAATCGCCAACTGGATCGTCACCCAGATGTGAATAATGACAGCGGCGAGGAGGAATAGACGGATTGCCCAAAGTAAGGGACCGAGATCGCGCAGATGTTGCGAGTAACCATTGATCCAGTCCGGGCCGATAAAAATCTGCAAATTGCCGAGCAGATGTCCGATCACAAAAAGGATCAAAATGATTCCACTGATCGCCACGATCATTTTTTTCCCAACGGACGAACGATAAAAAGCCGCTAAAATCTTCACGGTTCGAATCTGCGCCAGTCGAGCGGCGCGCGTCTCAGATTATGAACGCTGCTCGGAGCGTCAAGCTGCGGCGGCGATCGAGGATCCCAATTATGTAGGAGCGAAAAAAGATTGATTTGGTAACACCCTCAGTCACGGAGCAGTCAGCGTAATGAGCCTGACCGGGGCCGACTTGCCAGCGCCACAAAGAGTGGCCCGACCAAAGGAGTCTTTCACTTCGCCAGCTTTGGGCATATAATTGCCCGCTCCATGGCGAACAGCGAAGAGCCTCAGACGATGTCGCAGGAAATCCTTCGGTTCCAAGAGGAGTATTCAACAGAAGGAATCGAGCGCGGCGGCACGGCCGCGCGTGCTGAGCGATCCGGTCTCTGGTTGCATTTTCTTAGCCACGAATGGTCATCTGCTGTGCTGTATCTTTTTCTAGATGTAGTGAGCTGGCTCGCAATCTACCGAGTGGCAGGTTGGTTTCGGTACGATGCATTTTATGCCACTCCGTTTCAGTTCTTCATCGTCAATCTGATTCAACTCGGCGTGATCGTCACCGCGCTTTACTTTGTCGGCGGCTACGACCGCGCTGTGGAGAAGCTGACTCTTGGTTATGCGGCTGAACACATTCTTGCCGTAATCGCTGCGGCCGTGGTTAGCGCGATGCTGATTTATTCCGCAGCGACATTCGACCAGACGATGAAACCCAGCCGCGGCGTGCTCCTTCTGAGCTTCGCAATTTTCCTCCCGGTATCGTTGGGATACCGCCGGTGGATTCGGCAATACGTGGTTGCCAGCAGCGCGAGCCGGTCGTTCCTCGTGATTGGCGGCGGCGCGACGGCGGCGCGCTTTTATGAGGCGTACAAAAGCTCACAAAATGGCCAGCAGCTTGAGTTTGTGAGTGCGGATGAGCAGCGGGTAGGGCAGCCAGTCGCGGGCGAGGGATCGCCGATTGTGCAGGGAAATCTCGCCGCAAAATTAAATAATCTCGGCAACCGGTATAGCGGCATCATCCTCGCTGAGCGAGCGAGCTCGCTGAGTACGCAACTACTGGAGCGACTGGTGCACGCGCAGTTTCAGGAAACGCGGGTGTACACTCTGGAATCATTTTATGAAACTCAGTGGCGTTATCTGCCCCTCGGTATCATCGATCCGTTTTGGCCGCTCCAGACCGGGTTTCAACTGGCTCGCACTTCTCCTTACCATTACCTGAAGCGGCTTTTCGATATCATTGCCTCGGCGACAGCGCTGGTCGTTTGCGCTCCGCTTTTCGTGCTTGTCTCCCTACTCATTTGGGCAGAGGACGGAAGTCCGGTTTTTTTTCGGCAGGAACGAGTGGGCCGCGATGGAAGGCGGTTCATTCTTTTCAAATTTCGAACGATGCGCCAGCGCGCCGATCAGGCGGAGGAAGACATTTACACGCGCGAAGGTGATCGCCGCGTCACCTCTGTGGGGCGTTGGCTGCGAAAACTCCGCCTCGATGAACTGCCCCAACTTTGGAATGCGCTCAAAGGCGATATTAGCCTAATCGGCCCCCGTCCAGAGTGGAGCAGGTGCGCCGAACGCTACCAGCAAACGATCCCATTTTATCATTTTCGGCACCTGGTCAAACCAGGGATCACCGGCTGGGCGCAAGTAAACTATCCTTACGGCGAGAGCGACGAGGACGCCGTGGAGAAGCTAAAATACGACCTGTATTACATCCGGCATTATTCACTGAAGTTGGATGCCATGATCGTGCTGAAAACGCTGTACACCATGTTATTCGGCAAAGGACGGTGAGCGCCGCAGCAAGCCGGATGTCAGAGGCCAGAAGTCGGAGTTCAGCCACAGCTGAAATCTCTGACGTTTGACAATGTGATTTCTCATTTTTTCCGCACAGCGTCTCGCTGGATTTTCTTCGCCGCCCTCGCGTTCGCCCCCTGGGCGTACGGTGCTACAACGTCAACAACCATCCGAATAACAAACTGGCTATTGTTGGGTACCCTCGTTTTTTGGGCCGCTGAGTTGCTTGTTACGAGGCGAACGCCGCAATTCCCCCGGCTTCTGTTTTTTCTAGCAGCGGTTTTGATGTGCGTCGGTGGGTGGATGGTGTTTAACGCGAAGGCGATCTACGACTCGGATTTTTTTGTTTTCGTGCCGCTACAGAATTTGGCGCCGCCTTTGATTGGCTCGACAGATTACGCGATCAGCGCCGCGTGGCTGGTTCGAGGTGGGTTGCTATTGGGGACAATCTTGTTCGTCGCGGATCTCTCTCAAAGCGACCGCTGGTTGCTTCGCCTATGGTATGTGATTGGACTGGTTGCCGGATCGATTGCATTTCTCGGTTTGCTGCAGAAAGCCACGGGTGCGCAGATGATTTTCTGGCAACTGCCGCCGCCACCGGAGGTTTGGGTGAGCACTTTTTTCGCGAGCTATTACTACCACGGTAATGCCGGTGCATTCTTGAACCTGGTGTGGCCATTGAATGCGGGTCTTGTTATCCGGGCTTTTAGCAACCGATCCAATCCGGGTATGCGCGCTACGTGGATCTGCCTTTTCATCCTGACCATGGCCGGGGTGCTGGCGAATACTTCGCGGATGGCTCAATTAGTCGGGCTGCTACTGTTGGTCGCGATCTGCGTGCAATTTGTACCGGCGCTTATTCGAAACCTTTCGGGCAGCCAGAAGAGCGTCGCCTTCGCGGGCACTCTTGCGATTCTTTTGGCGCTGATTGCGCTCGCTCAGGCGACTCATTTGGATCAACCGCTAAACCGCTGGCAGGCGGAGAGCCAACGAATTTCTGGCGATGCGCGGTGGCGCGCTTTCCATGTGGCAATGGGCGCGCTGCCGGATGCGGGGCTGTTCGGGTTTGGCCCGGGAACGTTTCGCGTTGTATTTCCAACTTATAATGTGGGATCGGCTAACGAGGCGCCCGGCACCTGGCGATTCTTGCATGAGGACTATTTACAGACTCTCCTGGAATGGGGCTGGCTGGGAAGCAGTCTTTGGGCGTTGCTATTCTTTGGAGGAATAACAGTCGGAATTCGTAATTATAAGAAGTTTGCCAAGCGAGGCTGGATACCACGCCGACGCGTACTGCAGCCCCTGGTTATCACGGCACTTCTGGGAGTGGCGGTGCACGCGCTGGTCGATTTCCCACTTCAGATCGAATCGATTCAGCTCTACGTGGCGACGTATCTGGGTCTTTGCTGGGGAAGTCCCTTGTGGCACCAAGAGCAGTCAGCGGCCAAAGCCCGGAATTCAGTCGTCAGAAGCGCCAGAGCGCTGCGACGCAACTAAACTGACGGTCCGGATTAACTAGGCCCCGTTGTCCTCATGGTCGGACGTGGATCGCCCGTCATAACTGCTAGTGTAGCTGCGAGAATACGCCCCTTCCTCTTTACCGTAGCCGTGCGAAGCGTAGTAGTAGTAATACCCAACCCCGCGGCTTCGCCGCAGCCGATTCATTACCAGACCGGCGGGGCGAATTCCTGACTTCGCTAGCAAAGTAATTGCCCGGCGGACCGCGGGCCGCGGTGTTTTTCCCGCTCGAATAACAATGCACACCGTCTGGACATGTGGAGTCATGAGCAGAGTGTCACTGACTGCCAGAATCGGTGCGCTATCGATCACCACGCGATCAAAAATTTGTGCAGCCTTAGCAACCAACTGACCAAAGAAAGGTCCGGCAAGAATCTCAGCTGGATTGGGCGCGCGCCGCCCACCTGCGAGAACGGAAAGTTGGCCTCCCGTCGCAGTAAGAATTTTTCCTGTCAGCTCAATGTCCTCGTCGACAAGCTGGATTTCTCCAGCGGGAATCTGGCGCGCTGCCGAGGCGACGTCCGCTTCACCCACGAGGCAATCCGTCACTCCCGGCTCGCTGTCTTCATCCGAATTATTTCGCGCATTCGGGAAACGGAAAATCTTGTGCATGTTTGGCCGGCGCAGGTCGCCGTCAATGAGAAGGACGCGATAGCCTTGCTGGGCCAGTGCAAGGGAATAATTGGCACTGGTGAAACTTTTTCCTTCGTTGGGCACAGCACTGGTGAAAAGTGAAATCTTGCGCTCGGCTTCCGGACCCAAAAGAGAAAGCGCGGCGCGCAAATTGCGAAACGCTTCAGCCGCCGGGCTTTCAGGAGTTTCCACTACAACGCGGTAGTTCGAACTGCCGAAAGCTTTACTTCGCTGTTTCAGTCGACTAACAGGACCTTCATCAGTTGTGTCGGGAACGGCTGCAAAAACAGGCAATCCAAGTGTGCTTTCTGCCTGGTCCACGGTTTTGATGGAACGGTCCAGTGCATCGGCGCCAAAAACGAATGCGAGTCCGGCAGCCAGGCCGCCAAGCAGACCTAGAGCGATCGTTCTGGTGGGGCGGGGACTAACAGGTGACTGCGGAAGCGGGGAATGCTCAATCACACTTACTGCATTGGTCTTCACGTCTTTTGTCAAACTTGTCTCTTTTATCTGGCGAAGGACGCTTTCGTAGAGTGCGCGATCGGTTTCGGCTTGCCGGGCCAACTGCTGATAGCCGATTGCTGTGCGGTTGAGGTTGACCGCGACGCCTTGCTGGTCGTGTAATGCGCCTTGAAAGCTAGCCTGTGTGGCCTTGATTTGGTCGATGGCGTTACGCAGAATCGCAGGTTGGGCCAGCACGGCCTGACGAAGCTTCTCCTTCGCCTGCGCCAGCGCGGCCTTCGCAGCGATCATTTTGGGATGCTTGTCCTTGTATCGTAAGGCGTAAGTGGTGATCCCCGCTTCCATCTGTGTAACGCTGCGGCGTGCGTCAGTCACCATTCCGGCAGCAGAGATACTGGGGATCGCAAGCAACGCGTCGATGTTATCGCCGATCCGGTCGATTTGCTGGAGCTCACCCTCAAGGCGAAGCTGGTCGGTCTTAGCTGTCGTCAATTTGTTGTCTAGGTCTTGCAGCTTATCCTCCACTAAGCCGCCCCGAGGTCCGCCAGCGCCAGATCCGGAGCCCTGCTGTGAGCCCGTCGCGGCCGTGCCGCCGCCAAGTTGCAACGCATCCGGGTTCGTCGCCTTGTATTCGGCGACGGCCGCCTCACTTTTTTGCAGGTTCGTCTTCAATCGTTCTTCTTCTTCCAGCAAATAACGCAACGCCTCCTCGCTCAGCGAAGCTCGCCGCTCGATCGAGTTGCGGATGTACTCCCGACCGATTGCTTCGGTGAGACGCTGTGCCATTACTGGATCGTGGTGCGTCACGTACAAATCGATCAGGCGCGTCCCGCGGCGGATCGCCGGCTTCACCATGCCAACTATTGCTCGACCCAATCCTTCTTCGAGCGGCGTAAATGTTGCGGCGCCACTCGCGTTCTGAGTCTTGCTCGCAGTCTGCGACGGATCTGGGCTGGGCGTCGCGGCGGAACTCTTCTCGCTCATGACACTCTGGCCCAGAAGTGCGCGCCCACCGTCTTCAGCCAATCCTTCGGAGCGTACGACTCGGGCAAGAAGTGTTTGGTTAGTCAGATTTTGTTCGATCGTTCGCAGTGCCTCCTGACTGGCCAGAAACATCGACCGCAACCGCGTGGTGGGATCGTCAGTGGCGATGACAGCCGGCTCCTGAAACTGCACCTCTAAGACTGTGTGTCCCTGGTAAAGCTTCGGCGTCCGAGCGAGATAGCCTAGCGCTAGAAAGAGGCCGGCCACAACGCAAAGGGTGACGATCCAAATACGTTCGACGAAAGCATGCCAGAAGCGCCGAAAATCGAACCTGTGTTGTCCCTCGGCGTACTGCCCGATCAGGGACGCGGCTGGTTTCTCTACATTTGCGGGAACAGTCGTCCCCATCAGAGATTGGGTAGGATCAATCACGGCAAATTATTGGCTGGAACCTTACACCATGAACTGCGCTCGGAAAGGGAAGGCGCAAAAATTCTAATTAAAAGATGCTTTCGCCGACGGTGATGGTATCGCCCGGCTCGACGAGAAAACTTCCGCCGCTTCCCTTGGTGAAGCGCTTCGCGTTAACCTTGAAAATCTGATCGCCACTCGCGTTATGTCGCCGCACCGTTATTCTTTCCGGGGCAGCGATGCGGGTATAGCCGCCGGCCAACGCGATCGCCTCCAGTAGATCGATACCGTCAGGACTGCCTTCGGGCATTTCGAAACTGCCGGGCCGACCTACCTGGCCCAAAATCGAAAAACGCCGCTTTGCGTAGCTGAGGAGCATGACATTGACCCTTGGGTTCACCAGATAATCGCGGCCGTACAACTCTGTGAGCTTTGAAGCCGCCTGGGTCAGGGTCAATCCCCCCAAATGGATCGAGCCCAGCAATGGCACGCTCACGTTTCCCTCGGGGTTCAATCGTCCGCTTGTGCGCAGATCGTCTTCGCCAAAGACTTCGACCGATACGTAATCGTTCGCGCTCAAAATGTAGCCAGCCGGTGCGCTCGCTCCGCCCGTGAATGCAGGCGCCGAAGCGGCTGTTGGCGATCTGGATCCGGATACGCCGGTTCCCGGCATGGTTTGCGCCACCAGGAACTCTGAAAGCAACGACAACGCGAGCGTAATCGCCAACCACCGTCCCCGTGTCCCAGCTCGCAAATGAACCAAACCCTGTTTAGAACCTGAGCGTAGCCCTGACGCCCACTTGATTATCATAGAAACTGAAGAAAGACTCTGAGCTGCTGTCCCGGCGGTGCAAGTAATAGACTCCGGTGCTCAGCCACCTGGTAATTAGCACGTCAACCGACGGTTCGATAAACCAGTAATCATCATTCCGCGGCGCACTGACGTTCCGGGCAGTGGCGAAATAGTCCGAGTTTTCGTAGCCGACGCCCAAGCCGAAATAAACCCGCTGAAATAAACGCTGCTGAAACCGGGCCACAACATATGTGGTCGCGAAATCTTGCTCAGGAAGGAACCCGGAATTGTAAATCCGCCGGCCGGCGGCGAGCGTGAGATTGGTACCGGCGAACGGATGATAAATCGACCCGACTTCAAAGACCGGTGACGTGTATGTACCCCGGTTGCCGTTGAATTGGCGGAACTCAACGCCGCCCGAAGCATACAAGTTAAATTTGGCCGTCACCTCATAATTCAGGCGCAGGTTCACCTGCTCGAAACTTTGGTTAGTCGTTGGATCATCCACCCAATCGTAGCCGAACGTGCCACCAATGCCGACCGTTACCTTTGGCAGCCAATTGTAGTAAAGGTAGAGGCCGCCCGAAACAGTGTAGGAACTAATGTTATTGGGATAGAAGAAGATCGAGGAATCAACTTCGCCCTGCAGAGATAGTTTTGCTGTCAGTTCATAATTTGCTCTCAAGCGCGTGTTGAAGATGTTGACCCGCGTGGGCGCGCTCGCATCGGTGTTTGCCCATAGCCCCGTCGTGTCGAAGATGCTGTTGAGGTTTGCCGATTGGAGTAGCGCTATATCCTCAAACATGGCCAATTTTAACCGGCCAGTGCTATATCCTCCCTCGAGGTGAATTAGCTGGTTAAATGCGTCTTCGTCCGAGTGATCGACGAACAGAATAGCGCTGGGCATATAGTCCAGCCGAAGATAGCTTCTGCCGCGCCCCTCGATGTCGCCGACACCAATCGTGATCTCCGGTTCAATCGCGAAATAGTAATCGGACACTCGATTTGTATGACTGATGAAGATGTTGTCGTCCCACACACCTCGCACCGTCAGCCGCAGCTCGTAGTGAAAACGACGCGGCTCACCTGAAGAAGTCATCTCGCCGCTTGGAAATACCTCCCTAGTGCTCATCCCCCCGTAAGGACCTGCTGCTGCTGGCGGCGCAATCACATTCGTTTGCGCTGTAGTGTAGTTCGTTGAAGAAGACAACGGCTCGGGTGAAGACGGAAATGCCTGCTCGGGCGAAGGCAACGACTCTGCTGACGACGGCAAAGGCTCTGCCGCTGTGGAGGATGACGATTGAGATAAAGCGGGGAGTGGCTCTGCTTGCGCGGACGGCCACGATTCTGCTGGAGCGGCTGGCGGCTCCGCCAACGACGGTAAAACGTCGGGCTCAACCGATTCCTGCGCTTGTGCAGCAAGAACAACTGCGAAGAAAATTCCTGCGACAAACGCAAGGGTTGGCTGGGCAATCGGATGGGTGATTTCGCTGGCAGTTTCTGTTGTCGTCCGGAGTGGAAACGGAGCGAAACGGTGAATTATTGACGCAAAACCGGTACGCATGGCCGCGAGAGTAGAGGGCCGCGATAAGGCCGTCAATCAAAAAATCTCACCAAAATTCACCAAAATTAGAGCGACTTTTTCCGCAGGCGTCGGGTCATTGTTGAGGCCCTAAGAGACCGCTATTTCGCGGCGAAACTTGCGTTGCGATTGTCCGCGTAAGACGTTTAACGATTCAGCGAATCACCGATTCAACCCACCAGCAGTATGCCAGAGCAGGAAAACACGCTGACAATTAACGAGATCTATCACTCGATCCAGGGCGAGAGCACCTGGGTGGGGCGACCGTGCGTGTTTGTGCGGCTGACGCTCTGCGATCTCCGCTGCAACTATTGCGACACGGAGTACGCATTTTACGAAGGGAAAAAGCAAACTCTGAAAGAGATTGTTGAGGCTGTGGCAGGGTTTTATTGCCCGCTGGTCGAGATCACGGGCGGCGAGCCTTTGTTGCAGAAGAATGTGGTGCCATTGATGTCAACCTTGTGCGACGCAGGGTACACCGTTTTGCTGGAAACTAACGGCGCGCGTGATATCTCGAAAGTCGATCCGCGCGTTCATCGGATCATGGATTTAAAGACGCCGGGCAGCGGCGAAGTGGACAAGAACCTTTGGTCGAACATTGACCAGCTTACCTTGCGCGATGAATTGAAATTCGTAATGGGTTCCCGCGAAGATTACGAGTGGTCCCGCGACAAAGTGCAGCGGTACGATCTCCCGTCCCGCTGTCATGCCGTACTGTTTTCTCCGATTTTCGGAAGAATCGATCCGCGCGAAATCGTGGAATGGATCCTCGCCGATAAACTCGATGTCCGGTTTCAACTTCAGATGCACAAATTCATCTGGAGCCCGACACAGCGCGGAGTCTGAGCGATGCGCGCACGATTGACGAAAGATTTCACTTTCGAAGCAGCGCAGACTTTGCCGAATGCGCCGGAGGGCCACAAATGCCGACGCGTACACGGCCACAGCTTCAAGGTCGAAGTTTCCGTTGAAGGCGAAGTCGATCCCGAGATTGGCTGGGTTTACGATCACGCGGAGATCAGCGATGCGATGAAACCGCTGCTGAAAATGCTGGATCACACGTACCTCAACGACATCGAAGGATTGGAAAATCCGACGATTGAAAAAATGGCAGAATGGTTCTGGAAAAAATTGGAGTCACAATGCCCCGGCCTCTGCGAGATCGTGGTGCACGAAACACCAACCGCGCGCTGCGCTTATCGCGGCGGATAACAAGGAACGACGGCCTGGGCAACCGTCGATTCGAATATCACGGCTGGAAAGCCGTCATTCGTTGAAGCGCCGGAGTTCTTACAACTCAATGGCGTAGCGCTTCATCTTGTTGTAGAGGGTTGGCCGTTGGATGCCAAGAAGTTCTGCCGCTTTTTTCTTGTTGCCGTGGCATTCGGCGAGTGCCTGGAGAATGGCGTTGCGCTCCACATCATCGAGAGTCTGCACGCCGCTGCGCGGTAACGCGCCGAGCTCGGTTTGCTGCAGAACTGAAGGCAACTGTATTTCTGTCGGGAGTTCTTTCACGCCGATCATCCCCTGTCGCGCCAGCACCACCGCGTATTCGATCGCGTTTTGTAACTCGCGAACATTTCCCGGCCACGAGTAATCAAGCAGCTTTTGAAACGCGTCCGGTGAAATGTCTGGTTCCGATTTGCCAAGTTGTTGAGAAAATTGTTTCACGAATTGGGCGATCAGCGGCGGGATGTCCTCTCTACGTTTCCGGAGCGGCGGCACTTCGATCTGAAAAGTATTCAGCCGATAGTACAAGTCGGAGCGGAGCCGGTTCTCGGAGAGCGCCTGGGCAATCGGCCGATTCGTCGACGCGATCGCGCGGAAGGTTGCTTTCATTGTTTGAGTGCTGCCAAGCGGCCGATACTCGCGTTCCTGGAGCACGCGCAAAAATCGCGTCTGCAGATCCGCCGGCATGTCCGATATTTCGTCGAGAAAAAGCGTGCCGCCATTTGCGGCTGCGATCATTCCGGGAAAATCGTGCATTGCACCGGTAAACGCCCCTTTCACATAACCGAAAAGTTCTCCCTCAATCATCGTCTGCGGGAACGCCGCGCAATTGAGCTTCACCATCGGTTCTCCCGCGCGCCGGCTCCGCGCGTGAATCGTATTCGCGATCACTTCTTTGCCTACGCCGCTTTCGCCTACGATGAGCACATTGGCATCAGATGGCGCCATCGCATTGATCAACTCGTCGATCTCCTGCATGGGTTTGCTCTTAAAAATGGGCGTGGGCCGCGCCTCCGCGATTTCCAGGCGCTTTTCGAGTCGCTCTGTTTTTTCCCGGAGTTGTACCGCTTCTCGCAGGAGGAACTGTTTTTCCAGTGCCTTCTCCACCAGACTGAGCAGTTCCTCGGGCGCGTACGGCTTGCTAATAAAATGATAGGCACCGCGTTTGATTGACTCGATAGCGTTGTGCAGCGAGTCGTGCGCAGTCAGAACAATCACGTGCACTTCGGGTAACTCCGTTTTGATCTGATCGAGCATCTCCAATCCGTGGACGTCGGGCAGTTGGAGATCGAGCAGGACGACCGATGGCGATCTTGATTTCAGCAACTTGAGTCCTTGGGTGGCGGTGGACGCGGTTTCCACCTGATAACCATGCCGCTTTAGCAACGCATCGAGCGTCATGAGCACGGGCCGCTCGTCATCGATGATCAGGACACGATGGTTCTCTGTTTTCATTCAATTGCGCTGCTCGTAATACGCACGACCAGCAGATTCCAGTTGCTTAAACGGCGAGAAAAGAAAGACGTTTCAAGCTTCTTCTGAGGACTCGCCTGATATGGGAAGCATAATCGTCGTAATGAGCGCCGAAGCGTTTGAATTATATTGAGCATGCAATTCGCCGCCCTGGGCTTCTACGATAGCCCGGACGCGATTCAGACCAAGACCATAATGGCGTTGACTGATTTTCCGAAGCGGCTCACGCCCCCAGTCTCGGGTAGATAAGTCAAAGCGAGTCTTTGGTTCATGGAGCGTGAAGCGGAATCGGTTATTGTCGATTTCCGCTCTCGCAAGAAGCGGGCCTTTGCCGCGATCGTGGCGGAAGGCGTTGGCGAAAAGCTCGGTAAATGCTTCCTCGAAAAATTGAGGATCAACATTCAACATCCCATTGCCGAGCTGAATGTCCCACGATATCTGGGTGTTCTCTTTTGGGAAATCGCGTTCGATCTTGCTGCGCAAGTCTTGGATGAAATCGGTGGCTCGGTACGGAATCGGGTTGGGTTTAACGTCCCCTGCTGCTCTGGAAAGCCGTTGTAAAGTCGACGCCAGGCCAGAGACCATTGCGCGCAAACGTTTGATCTCGTTTTTGAATTCTTCGTTCTTCTCCAGCTCACTGATGTAAGCGGACTGCAATTCGATAGCATTTAAATCATTGCGCAGATCGTGACTTAGTTGCCAGATGAAATGGGTCGCGTCACTCCACGGGATGCTGTGAGATTCTTTTCGATTCTCAGGAGGCTCGTCCGGCATAATCAGGCACATCACCGCGCTGAAAAACGGTCCTCCAATGGTTCCTCGCCAGGCGCGACGATGATGTGCGGCGGATCGTTGCTCGCCAAATGGCGGAGGACATGAAATACGTCTTCCGGGTCTGCGTCGATTGAGCGCGCAATTTCTTCGGCCGTTTTTCCCCGACCCTTCACCAGCTTCGTCCCTACCTGCTTTTGAAGTTGCAACAGCCGTGTCGCCGCCTTTTTTCCAGCCTCGACACCGGGTTGATCGTAGGCGTTGATATTAATTAGCGCACCGTAAAAGCCTACTGCACGTTCATAAAGCGCGATCAACGCTCCAAGATTAAATGCGTTCACCTCGGGAATGCTAATCGTGACGGATTCGCGCCCACTTTCGTAAAGCGCGCTTCGCGTCCCACGCAAAAAGCCGTGAAGGTAGTCGCCACTTGTAACTCCGTCTTCGACTTCGAAGGCCGGGTTGCGCCGATCCTTGTCCACTTCGATAAAGGTCACGAAAAAATTCAAAACGCCGTCACGTAATTGCTGAACATAGGCGTGCTGGTCGGTCGATCCCTTGTTGCCGTAAACAGCGATCCCTTGATGCACGATTTTTCCATCGAGATCCTTTTCTTTGCCCAGCGATTCCATGACCAGCTGCTGCAGGTATTTGGCAAACAATGCGAGTCGGTCTTTGTACGGAAGGATGACCATGTCTTTGTCCCCCTTGCCATTGCCGGCATAGTACCACATGAGCGCCAGGAGCATCGCGGCATTTCCGGCCACATCAGGCGTGCGGGTCCGCTCGTCCATGGCGGCGGCGCCGGCCAGAAAATTATCGACATCGAAGCCTTCCAGCGCCATCGGAAGAAGCCCAACCGCACTCATGACCGACGTGCGCCCGCCAATCCAATCGTACATCGGAAATCGAGCTAGCCACCCGTTCTTTTCGGCATATCGATCAAGCTCACTTCCGATTCCAGTGACAGCGACGGCGTGCCTGGCGAATTGAAGTCCTTTGGCCGCGAACCTTGCTTCGGCCTCGAGCATCCCATTGCGTGTCTCCTTTGTTCCGCCGGATTTGGAAACCACAACGACGAGCGTTTGGGAGAGCAAGTCGTCGATTCTGTCGAAAACGCGATCGAACCCGTCAGGATCGGTATTATCGAAGAAAAAGTTGTCCATTGGATCACGTGCTGATCCAAGCGCGTCTGCCACCAATTGCGGTCCAAGCGCCGAGCCGCCGATCCCAATCAGCAGCACGTGCTTAAATTGTTCTCCATTTTCGGCCGCGATTTTTCCGGCATGAACATCCTCAGCGAAGCTTTTGATGCGATTGATGGTGCCTTGAATTTCGGCCTTAAGTTCTGGAGTCGGCGCAAGCGCAGGATTGCGAAGCCAGTAATGCCCCACCATCCGGTTCTCGGTGGGATTAGCGATTGCCCCCGCCTCCAACTCCCGCATGGCCACAAACGCGTTTTTTATCTTCGGCTGCATTCTCTCGATGAAATCCTCCGGAAATTTCATCCGGCTGATGTCGAGAGAAAAATCAAGATCGCGGTAGTACAAGAAGTATCGTTGGAAACGCTGCCAGAGCGATGAAGAAGCCATTTGTTTAAAACTCTGATGATTGACCAATATTAAACGACATAAGTACGTTAACTCCAATGTGAGTCTTGGAGTCCATCAAACCCAGCCTTCTCACAAGCTTGTAGGGCCACATCCTACGTGAAATTCAAATTGCGGCTTGGGTTCGCGGCAATACCTTCGGCGCATCATGTCGCGTGTTGATGCCGACAAGAAGATGCTTCATCTGTTTGCAGGCCTTATCGCGCTTGGTTTGGCGGGGGCCGTTTTGTTCGGTGGAGCGAGTGTTGTCGTTCATTTCGAACGCGCCACGATTAGTTCCACGGCTCCCGATATATTTTCGCTCAAAAATCAGGGACTAGCCTTTCAACGTGCCGCCGCGCATTCAGGCAACGTATTGCCGATTTACGGCAGCTCCGAATTACTCGTTCCGCCTGTTCCGGAGAAGGGGAATAATTTCTTTCGCACTGCGCCCTCCGGTTTCCAGGTTTCGCCCGTTGGCGGCGGAGGCGCGAACACACTGGTCATGTTGCAAAAGGTCGGCGCGCTCGGCTCGGATTTGCGCGGCAAGAAGGTTGCCATCTCACTTTCGCCAGGCTGGTTCTTGGCGCCTAAGCCGACGTGGAACGGCTACAAGGGGAACTTTTCTCCCATGGCAGCAAACGAACTGATTTTTGGGACGGCCCTCGGTTTCGAGCTGAAGCGGGATATCGCTTTGCGCATGCTGCAATGCCCGAGCACACTCGAGAACAGGCCCTTACTTGAATTCGTATTGAAGCTGCTCTCTTCCGGCCGCTGGCTCGACCGCACGCTTTTTTGCGTGCTATGGCCGGTTGGAAAAGTGGAGGTTAGTTTGCTCGAGTTGGAGGATCATCTCGCAGCCTTCAATTATATTCGGCATGGCATCAAGCCTGCATCACCCGCCGTTCCGGAAATACTCGACTGGCCCAAGCTTATCGCCAGGGTGGAAACGACCAAATCCACTGATCCGCCAAATGCTTCAAAAAGTTCTGGACTGAACGCGCAAATAACGCCTGGTGCCCGTGACGTGGGATTTCGTAACGGCGTGGATGTGTCCCCGAGCTGGATCGATCTGGAATTGCTCTTGCGCACACTTGCGAGCATTCACGCACAACCGCTACTACTCAGTATGCCGATAGCTGGCCAGTTTTACGATCACGCAGGCGTATCTCGGTCGGCGCGCGAAGACTACTACGGAAAGCTTCGCGCAATGGTGCAGCGATACCATTTTGCACTGGTTGAATTTGAGGAACATGATGAAGATCCGGCTTTTCTTCTACGTCACCAAAGTCACCTCACAGTGAAGGGCTGGATGTATTACGATCGCGCCCTTGACGATTTTTTTCACGGACGTGCCCCGCGGAGCTGACGAAGCTGATGATCTTTCATTAACTCAAGCGCTGGCCTCATGATCGTGCGTTTTACTCGGGATGACTGACGGCTTCTCGGACAAGGTCTTGCACGTTCTCGCTTCGGTCGCGGAAACGGACGAGGTGTTCACTAATCTCGATCTGCCGCTTTATGAGTATCAGGTTCTCGATTCGATGAGAACGGTTCAGCTCATCTTATTGATCGAAGAAGAATTTGGCATCAAAGTTTCTCCGGCGGAATTTGAGCGCGAAAGCTGGCAAACGCCGCGAAAAATTATCGCTGATCTTCAGCACCGACTGCAGATGTGAGCTGGCTCGAGAAACATCCGGCGGTGCATCGCGTGCTGCTGGTTCTCTATTATTTCGCCATCATCGTGGCGTTGATCCTTATGTACGGCCGTGGCGATTTCTCCACGCCGCCGTTTGTTTATCAAGGTTTCTGAATGAACCTGATCGAACGAATCGATCGCTGGGCCACAGTGGCCCCGGAAGCAACCGCACACATTAGCGACGGTCGAGCGGTGACGTACGGCGAACTTCGCACGCGTTCGGATACGCTCGCTTGCTATCTCGCAGAGCGCTTCGGCGAGGATCGGAGGCCGATTGCAGTGCTCGGACATCGCGAGCCAGAAATGTTAATCGCGTTTCTCGGCGCAGTTAAGTCGGGGCGGCCTTACGTGCCTCTCGACACGGCCTTACCACAGCAGCGCATCGACCAAATTTTGGCAACCTCGCGCGCGGCATTGGTGCTTACTCCCAAAGACATTCTGCAATTCTCCGCGTTGCAGATGCGTGGTTTCGCGAGGGGCATGCAGGGTAACGAACCGTTTTACATCCTTTTCACAAGCGGCAGCAGTGGTGAGCCCAAGGGCGTTATAATCACCCTCGCATGTCTCGAGCATTTCATCGCATGGATGCTCGCGGAGCAACGATTCGCCGAGCTCGGCGAAGTGTTTTTGAATCAGGCGCCCTTCTCGTTTGATCTCTCTGTGATGGATTTGTACTGCAGCCTCGCAACAGGAGGCACGCTTTTCAGCATCAGCCGCGATCTTATTGCAAACCCAAAACAGCTTTATCGCGCGCTTACGAGTTCCGGCGTTACGACGTGGGTTTCAACACCGTCGTTTGCACAGATGTGCCTCGCCGAAGAGAAATTCTCCGAGGCGATGCTGCCACGCGGGCGTCGGTTTCTCTTTTGCGGTGAAACTCTCACACCACAGACGGCAGCCAATCTGTTGAAGCGATTTCCACGAGCGGAGGTTTGGAACACCTATGGCCCGACCGAGGCAACGGTCGCCACAACCTCCATACGCATTGATGCCGGGATTCTGGAACGGTACTCGCCTTTGCCGGTGGGACGCGCGATGCCCGGCAGCGAAATCTTTATCGTAAATGGAAATTGCGAGGTCCTGCCGGCAAATCGGCGCGGTGAAATCGTTATTGCCGGCCCGAATGTAAGTCCAGGTTATCTGGCTCGAGCCCATCTGACGGCAGACGCCTTTTTCCAATATGGCGGCCACCGCGCCTATCGCACCGGCGATTTTGGGCGCTTCCGTGACAATCTACTTTTCTTTGAAGGCCGCATGGATGAGCAAATCAAGCTCAGCGGATATCGCATTGAGCTTGGTGATGTCGAAGCGAATCTCCGCGGGTTGGCGACTGTGCGGGATGCGGTCGTACTGCCGGTGATCAAAGAGGGGGCTGCCCAGTCGCTTGCCGCTTTCGTGTTATTGGCCACGCGAAATGACGCGTCGCATTTTAATTTGTCCCACAGACTGCGTAAGCAACTCAGTGAGCGGCTTCCCGCGTACATGTTGCCGCGCAAGTTTGTTTTTCTTGATGCATTTCCGATGACGCCGAATGGCAAAGTCGACCGGGCCAGCTTGGCCAAGTCGCTGTGATTCCCTTCGCGGATTTCAGATATTTCGTACTGCTACTCTACGTAGCCGTTCCGACTCTCATTCTCGGCCTGCTTGGCCGCGCCGGCTGGCGCTGGGCGCTCTTCGTGACTGTGGCGATGCTTCTCGTGCAGTATCACGAATTGCTGAATGTCCGAGCGCATTTTCCAGTGCGCGAGATCTGGATCGTCCTTGGCTTCGCCGCCTGGCAATGGGTGACGGTGCGCGCATTTGCCTGGGCTGGCGCGCGCGCAGGCTGGCTGTTTTACGGCGCACTTGCGGCAAGCCTGCTTCCGTTGGCAGCAGCGAAATTGGTTCCGCTCGTGTCGCCCCGAAGCCAGTTTGGTTTTTTGGGCGTTTCTTACATTACGTTTCGGGCCCTTGATGTCGTGTTTTGCCTTCGAGACAAGGTAATCGCCGTGCCTCGCACCATCGACTTGCTGATGTTCTTATTTTTCTTCCCGACGATTTCTGCTGGACCGATCGATCGCTATCGGCGTTTTCTAACCGACTGGAAAAAGAGACGAACACGCGCTGAGTTCCTCAGCGATCTCGATGGTGCGGTGCACCGTTTTTTTCGCGGATTGTTTTACAAGTTCGTAGTCGCGGCGTTGATCAAACAGCACTGGCTCGAGCCGGCAGCGGGCAGTGGCACCTTCGGTGCGCTGCTCAGTTATATGTATGCCTACAGCTTCTACTTGTTCTTCGATTTCGCCGGATACAGCGCCTTTGCCATCAGTCTTAGTTATCTCTTTGGAATCCACACTCCGGAAAACTTCCGCCAACCGTTCCTCGCCCGAAACATCCGTGATTTTTGGAACCGCTGGCATATCACGCTTTCGTTTTGGTTTCGCGATCACGTCTACATGCGGTTCCTGCTCGCCGCTGCGCGCGGCAAATGGTTCAGCAGTATGCACACAGCCGCGATTCTGGGATATTTTCTCGCGTTCGGATTAATGGGTTTGTGGCATGGGATCGAGCCGCACTACATCATTTATGGTCTTTATCAGGCGACGCTGCTCTCAGCTTTCCATGTTTTTTCGAGCTGGAATAAAGCGCAGCGTTATTGGCGCGACGGGCTGCTTTCAAACGCATTAGCCGTTTTCATCACGTTTCATTTCGTTTGCTTCGGTTTGCTTATTTTTTCCGGGCGCATAGGTGCTTCGCCGCTTCAGCATTATTTAGCTGAAATCGAGCAGGCCGATTGCCACGAGATTTCTGGCTGGGTTTGGGACAAGTACAAGCCGAAGGCGCCGGTTTCAGTCGAAGTTTGGGATGGCGAAGAGTATTTGATGACCATCTCCGCGAACCAATTCCGAAAGGACCTCGCTAACGCAGGTTATGGAAACGGTCGGCATGCATTTCATTTCATAACGCCGCCGGAGATCAAGGATGGTCATTCACATCTCATACGACTCCGGGTTGCTGAAAAGGGAATAGATCTGACCACCGCGCAGAGAGTAATTGTCTGCCGGTAAAAAGATGTTCGTTTAGACGAATCGAAAGCTAGTTCTGCTTACGTCGAGTAACGTACAGGCGAGAAATCGCTCAGATTAATTTCCATCCATGGTAGCTCGCTTGATCGGCACTTCTTCTTGCGGAGCTACCTCATATTCCGGCTTGCGCACGCCCATCAGCCAATGATCAAACCAGCCGACGATGTGTTGCAAGCGCTCGACGCGATGCCACGGCTGACCAGAGCGGGAAAGCTCATGCGATTCGTTCGGAAAGCGCACCATTACTGTAGGAATCTTGCGGAATTTCAGCGCTCGAAACATTTGCTCGCCTCCGGCGCCAGGCGGCGTCCGATAATCTGTTTCGCCGAGAATGAACATCATCGGCGTTTTTACATTCTCGATGTAAGTAAGCGGGGAGCGTGCTTTGAACTCCTGTTCATCATTAAATGGCGGCGCCTTGAACCAAGTCGGCTGAAAAAGAGTAAAGTCGGCCGAGTACCACCAATCTCCCCAGCTGGCGATGTCACGCTGTGAAACTGCTGCGGCAAAGCGGCTCGTTTGTCCGACCACCCAGTTCGTCAGTAACCCGCCGCCACTTCCGCCTGTTACACCAAGCTTTTTGTCGTCGACGTAACCGCGTTTGATGGTTTCATCCACCCCCGCCATCAAATCCTTATAATCGTCCCCGGGATAATGAAACTGAATGATGTTGCCAAAATCCTGCCCGTAGGTTGTGCTGCCACGCGGATTTGGATAAAGCACAACGTAACCTTTCGCCGCCATCCACTGAAATTCGTGCTCGAAAATGTAGCCGTACGCTGCATGGGGTCCGCCGTGGATGTTCAGAATAAGTGGATATTTTTTTGCGGGATTAAAGTTCGGTGGTTTCTGCACCCATGCCTGGATGCGCTTGCCATCGACACTCTGATACGAAATCTCTTCCGGCTCGGTAAGATTGAGTTTGGAAAAAAGCTCCTCGTTGATGTGCGTTAACTGGCGGGGTCCGCCCCCGGTTCGCTCCATGGCGAAAAGATCGTTTATCCGCGTTGGCGTCGAGACCGTATAGATAATCTTTGAACCGTCGGCGGACACGCGGAAACTGAGGACTGCCTGATTTCCAGAAGTAATGTCGTGTACCGTGCCGGTGTTACCAGGGTCAGCGCCCCCGGCTACAGGTATATCGAACGATGCGAGATTTGTTTTGCCTTCTTTTCCGTAGACCTCGATCAAACTACGCCCGTCTGGTGTCCACACCGGAATATTCACGCCTCCGGCGCGCGGAGCTGCGTTGTCACCGAAAACGCCGTCGCGGACATCGAAATCAAAAGTCGCAGTTAGATTTCGCGGCTTCGCATTCGGGGAAAGATCGACAATCCACAAATCCGGTTGCGTGTAGGAATTCACCGGCTGCGTTGTCGACGCGATAAATGCGATCTGTTTATCGTCAGGACTCAGCGACAAATTATCCATTTCCATATCGATTGAGTTGAGCTTGGTCGCAGTCCCGCCGCTTGGACGGATTGAATACAGTTCGGTCTTCGGCAGTTCGTAATAAGGCTCATCCACGCGCAGCGACGTGAAATAAATCTGCGCGCCATCCTTCGACCAAACGATGTTGCCCTCGTCAAATCGGCCCGAGGTCAATTGCCGAGGCTGCACCTTCTCATCCGCGCTGTGCGGCGCTGCCACGATCCAGATATGCCGCGGACGCTTCGGATCAAGATAACCTTCATTATCTTCGCGATAGACCGCGCGCGTGATCACGTGAATATCACTCTCGTGTTCTGTTTCGGGCTCCGCTTTTTTTGCCGCATCGCTTTTGCCCTTCGGTGACGCCGCAGGTTTGGGTGAACTTTCCGCAGCTGCGCGCGGTGATGGCGAGGTTTCACTCTCCGCCTTTTTGAGTTCCTCTTCTTTACGCTTTTTCTTGTCCTGCTTGGCGAGATCCTCCGCATTCGTCTCGCTCGTGAACGCAATCGATTTTCCATCTGGCGCCCAGACAGGATTGCCAGCGCCTTTCGGTAAGTCGGTACAAACAAAGGAATCGCCGCCGGTCGTTGGCAGGATCGCCAGTTGTGGCGGCTCAGGCTTGCCTTCCTTTTCAGTCGCACGCACGAAAAGCAAAAATTTTCCGTCCTGCGACCAGCGAGGCGCGGAATCATGATCGCCTTTTGTTAGTTGATGAGGCGCTTCATCGCCCGCGAAAGGCACAGACCAAATCGAAGTGTTATAACCTTCCTTTTTCTCGTTGACCGTCACCCGCACAAACGCAATTCGCGAGCCGTCCGGCGAAATTTGCGGATCGCCGATCCAAACGAAATCGAACAGATCTTTTTCAGTGATGTTGCGTTTCTGTGCGAAAAGGGGAGCGACGCCGAGGGCGAAGAAAATGATGAAGCATGAACGACGAATGACGAATGAACGAAGCGCCTTCGTGCGCTTACGGCGCGGCGAGCGAAGCACTAAGCTCCGTGCATCAGATCGGGGTCGTTTTTTCATCGTGTGATTGCCTGTTGTTTCGAGCTTCGACATTCGAGCTTTGTCATTCACCTCATATGCTCGATCACATTGCCTCCGAACTGCGAACACTTGATTTCGGTCGCTCCTTCCATTAAGCGCGCAAAATCGTAGGTGACGCGTTTGCTTGCAATGGCGCCACTTAATCCTTTGAGAATCAGGTCAGCAGCTTCCGTCCAGCCGATGTAACGGAACATCATTTCACCGGAAAGAATCACTGACCCAGGATTGACCTTGTCCTGATTGGCATATTTCGGCGCGGTGCCATGGGTCGCTTCAAAAACTGCGTGGCCGGTGATGTGATTAATATTTCCTCCCGGGGCGATCCCGATCCCGCCCACCTGCGCAGCCAGCGCGTCGCTGAGGTAATCGCCATTTAGATTAAGCGTCGCGATCACGTCGAAATCTTCCGGTCGCAAGAGCACTTGCTGAAGTGTGATGTCTGCAATCGCGTCTTTGATCACGATTCCCGCGCCCGGTTTTCCCATGGGAATTTTGCACCACGGACCGCCATCAATTTCCTCCGCACCAAAATATTTCTTTGCAATTTCAAAGCCCCAATCGCGAAACGCGCCCTCAGTAAATTTCATGATGTTGCCCTTATGCACCAGGGTCACGCTCTTCCGTTGATTCGTGATCGCGTAGGTAATCGCGCTGTGAATCAGGCGCGCACTGCCCGAGCGGCTGACCGGCTTGATGCCAATTCCCACGCAAACTTCATCGCTTTCCGACGCGCCGACTTTTTTCCAGAAATCCGCGGCCTTCTCTTTTGTGCCGAAACGGATTTTGTCGAATTGCTTTGGAAACTCCTTTTGCAGAAAATTGAGAATCTTTTGCGCTTCAGGCGTGCCGGCGGCGTACTCGATGCCAGCGTAGATGTCCTCCGTGTTTTCGCGGAAGATCACCATGTTCACTTTCTCGGGATGCTTGACGGGCGAGGGGACCCCTTTGAAGTACTGTATCGGTCGCAGGCACACGAAAAGATCGAGAAGCTGCCGCAGCGCCACGTTGAGTGAGCGAATGCCGCCGCCGACCGGCGTCGTCAGTGGTCCTTTGATTCCTACCAGATATTCCCGGAATGCTTCGACGGTGTCCTCCGGCAACCATTCATCGAATTTGTCCTTTGCTGTTTGACCGGCGAAAACCTCGAACCACGCAATCTTCTTCTTGCCGCCGTATGCTTTTTCGACTGCGGCATCGAACACTCGCACGCTTGCCGCCCAGATATCTGGCCCGGTGCCGTCTCCGCGGATAAATGGAATGATGGGTTGATCCGGCACATTCAGTCTGTCGGTTCTGGTGATCTTTTCACCTGGAGGCGGAGCGACATCTTTGTACGGCATAAGGCGCAAACTGTAGAGGCGGCTGAGATAAGCCGCAACGCAATCCTGCCGCCAGCCAAGTTAGGGAGCTAGAAGTCCGGCGTTGGATCTGAAGTTGCTAGTCAACCCCGATAAAGCTCTCCAGCGAAACCGCTATCTTCGGGAACTCGTGTAGCACTTGTCGATCTACAGTAACGGTTTCGGCCGCAGCGCTGTTCGGAGACGAAATCCAGCGGTAACAAACAACGTTTGTATCGACAACAATCACGGCCGGCCGGCGCGCTTCCAAGCATCGATCTCAGCGGTGCTGATCTCGCGCGTGAATTTCGAACGAGCGGTTCGCGCTTCGCGGATTAGAGCGTCTATATCGAGACGATGGGTTTTGCCGGTCGCGTTCTTCAGAGTCGCGATTACCTCTTTGTTCAGGCTGCGATGATGTTCCTCGGCACGTTTTTTCAGTTCGCGTGCAAGTCTGCTGGAATGTTTTTGACCGTAACGGTCGGCATAGGTGAAACCGTAACGGTTCCATTCTGGTTATCAACGTGCGCGACCCAGCAGGCTAACAAGGATTGCTCTGAACGCGTTGAGCCGCCTTCAATGCCGCCGCTGACCTATGGCGTGCCACGGACAACACATTCCAGCGTGCAGAACGCGCGTTCTTCTTGCTTATCAACCGCTTTTAATCGCGGTTACTTGTCGTCGGCGGCTGCTCGGGTGAAACCGGCCTGAAGTTCTGCGGATTGATCGGAGCGATTATGTACGGCTGTATGAACGCATTTGTCGGCGGACACTCTGGAAGCCCAATGCCTTTATATTCTTTATATGATTTATAATCTTTTGCGTCCTTCCCGTAGCCCCGCACTCGCCGCACCTGTCCGGCCGCAGCTGTGATCCTGTCTGCTAGATCAGGACGGGCTCTTATCGCTCCGGCTGCAAGCGTGCGAACCTCGCTCGGAGGGTAACGAACAACGAGCGAATTGAATGCTTGCATAAATTGGTCCGGCGTGGCGGTGGCGATGCTGGCCGCTCCCGCTGCTCTGACCGCGCGATCCAAATCGCCATTCGGAGCCACAACTTGATGGTAACTTTGAATTTCCTCCTGAATCAGCGGCGCGCTGGGCAATTGGCGAAAGTCTCGAATAAGAGGAGAAGAGAGTTCCTGTTGAAGATCGACCTCAACCGGGTCCTCCAATCTCATGGCGATCGGATCGTAAACTACCATTTGACCTGGCATGACCAGCAAAGTTTGGCCCACGCGGTCCAGGCTGATGCACGCCGATCCTTCGAGCACCGTAAATTCGACAATTCCGCTCGGATAGACGTGGCCCAATACCGTTGTGCCTGTAATTGCTGCCGTGACGGCGCCCATCTTGATCTTTGCTCCGCCCTTGTTCTTTGGCACATAAAGCAAAAATTGGCCGTTGCCCATGTCGATTGTTCGTCCCTCTTTGCCGACGGTAAAACTGGTTTTCTCACCGAGGCGCGTGATCGTTTGATCCTTGAACGTCAGCTCGCTTCGGGATTGGACGCCAGTTTGCACGGCGTGACCTTGACGAACAGTCTCGTTAACGGTCGCTGGACGCGGCGCTGCACCTGATGGTACAACCTTAACATCCTGCACTACCTGAGTGACCTTCGCCTCCTGGAGATTATCGGCATTCACTTGGTTTGGCAGCCAACTCGCCAGCGCAAATGCAACCGGCGCGACGAGTAAAATACAGCGGCGTTCCATATTCATGGGCGCATTTATAGTGTGCCGTTTGGCGCTTGTGAAGTCTTTTTTTAGCTTTTTTTTGGCCCCCCGGAGACGGTGGATTGCGCGGATTTCACAGATCACCGATCTCTGAATTTCTCGTCAATGGTGTCTTGCGTTCTGTCTTACATCCCGTAATGTTTATTTGTGGAAACTACTCTCACCATCCGTCTTCCGACAAAACAGCGAGAGGCACTAAGGCGGCGCGCCGCCGCCGAAAAACGAAGCGAATCGGCTCTTGTGCGCGACTTGATTGATCGCGAGATACAGCGCGGATTCGATTTTGACAGTGTCCGTCATTTGGTTGGGAGCATTGCCAGCCAGCCGAAGCATTGGGAGAAGAACTCCTGGCGGCAACGTATTCGCCAGCGCAACTGGCGTTGATGAACATCTGTCTCCTCGATACCGGGCCGCTTGTTGCGCTACTCGATCGATCAGAACCAGATCACGATCGGGTGCAAAGCTTCATGGCTCGTTTGCGCGGCTCGCGGCTTGTCACCACCGGCGCGGTGATCACCGAAGCTTTTTACTTCCTTTCCGATGTGCGCGATGGACCGGCTAGTCTGGCTTCGTTCCTGGATGCCAGCGCCACCGAAGTGCGCGACGCCTTTAGCGCTGAGGCACTCGCTGCCGCCGTTCGACTGATGAACAAATACGCCGACGTCCCGATGGATTTTCCGGACGCCACCCTCGTCTGGATCGCGGAGTTCTCAGGGACCGACAGAATTCTAACGTTGGACCGGCGTGGTTTTTCATCGTTCCGGTTTCGGAAAAGCCGCCGGTTCAAACTGCTGCTCGACCTTTGAAGTTCCTCGCACCTCAGCACTTGCCACCCGTCTGGTTCCCGCTATAATGCGCTCTCCTCAATGTTTTCCCCCAGCACCACTGACCCGGTGGATGTAAACGCGGTGGGTGCGCACGCGCGCTCCACCGATCACGCCTTCGGCTCAGTCGCGGGGCTACGGCGTGGCAGGCCGATCACTGATCACTCATCGCGAACTCAACCAAACCCCAGATTTACAGGAACTGCGGAGACATTTTTCCGTAGTGATTGATGGTGACTTTCCCCCATGACCCTGACCTCTGACCTCCGACCTCTGACCTCTGCGGAGCGTCGCCGCCGCGGCGGCTTTACGCTCCTGGAGCTTCTCATCGTCGTCGGCATCGTTTCCCTTAGACCCCTAGGGGCACGGACATTCTCTAAGGGAATATGCTCTCTAAAATCAGGGGTTCTCCCTTATGCAAATTTCGCATTTTCCCCTTATATAAGGACCCTCAAAAACATGAAACGCTCTTTACACGGAGCTGAAGTAACGATGATTGCGAGATCATTCCCTATCGCAACGGCGAGACGCGCGGGCGGGCCCTGTCGCGCCCTAGCCTTGCGCGAAGGCGGATTTGGGCTGCTGAAGCAACGTGAGCGCGCCAGCGCTTTTACGTTGCTCGAACTGCTCATCGTCGTCGGCATCATTGGCCTCTTAATGGTGTTGATCGCGCCAGCATTTACGACCATCAAGGGCGGCACCGACGTCACCAGCGCGGCGTACACAATCAAAGGCGTGCTCGACACCGCCCGCACATACGCGAAGGCAAACAACACTTACACCTGGGTCGGCTTCTATGAGGAAGACGTCTCGCAACCCTCAGCCAACCCGGCTCCACTCGGAATCGGTAGGATTGTGATATCGATCATTGCCTCGAAGGACGGCACCATGCTCTACACGCCACCATTAACCGGTCTTGTCACGCTGCCGTCTGCTAACCTGATTCAGGTCGGCAAGCTTACCAAGATCGAAAACGCGCATCTAAAAACATTTCCGGATCCAACCGCGACTCCCCCTCCTGATACCTTTAACACGCGACCCACGCCCGGATCGCCCCCCAACGACCTAACCGCGCGAATCGGCAATGATGCTACCGATCCTAGCACTGCTGTTGCCCCTGCAAGTCCCGCTCTTCGCTTCCCATATCCGTTGGGCGGCGCGCAGTATTCATTTGCGAAGATCATTCAATTCAGCCCTCGCGGCGAAGGCGTCATTGATAATAGCAATTACACTTTCACTCGAATCTGCGAAATTGGACTTGAACCAACGCATGGAGCTGTTGTGCCTTCTCCCACTCCTGCCAACGTCTTCGTTGTTCAGTTTAATGGCTTCGCAGGCAACGTAAAAATCTATCGGCGATGAACCCCGTTATTATTCTCGAACTTGACGGCGCCCGTGGTTACCCGTGCCATCGCGCCGTGATCGAGATTGACTGCGCCAGCGGTAATCACGGAAATTCCCTTAGACCCCTAGGGGCACGGACATTTTCTAAGGGAATATGCTCTTTAAAATCAGGGGCTCTCCCCGATGTAAATTTCGCATTTTTCCCTTATATGAGGACCTCTAAAAACATGAAACGCTCTTTACGCGGGACTGCTGCCTTTTCGCTCGTTGAGGTAGCGTTGGCGCTGGGTATTGCTGCACTTTGCCTGCTTGTGTTGCTAGGTTTGCTACCGGCAGGCGTGAAGACCCAGCAGAACAGCATTCAACAGACTACTGCCAACCAGATTATTTCACAAATTTATTCGTTTCTGCGCGCCGATGTGCGGCTTCCGCCGGGATTATATAAACAGGTTTGCCCCAATCCGCCCGACCCGGATCAGCAGTGTAATTGGGATCAGTTGCACGGGCACTGGTTGCAGGTAGGCCAGCCGCCCGACACGCTCTATTTCACACAAGCAGGGAAGCCAACTGGAAATGTAAACGCGTCCTCTCCGCCTACCGATGCGGTTTTTAGGGCGAAGATTACGTACAATCCAATACCCCCTACGGGGAGTACCTCGGTCGCGAATATTGCCGTTAGTTGGCCCGCACCAGTCGATCCCGGTCAACCAGGTGCTGTTCCAGCGGGGTCGGTCACAACAACCATCTCGGTTAATCGATGATAATAAAACGATCACATATGCGCAGTGTACGAGTGACGCGCGGCGGCTTCACGCTTGCGGAACTACTCGTGTCAATGGCGGTTCTCATAATCATTACTCTGATGCTCACGCAGTTAGTGACCAATGCAACGGCTATTAATCGGACTGCCCACAAGCATATCGATACAGATACTCAAGCCAGGGTTGTATTTGACCGTATGGCGCTGGACTTCGCGCAGATGATCAAGCGCACCGACGTCGATTACTATGTAAAACAGCGTGCGGCCTACAACGGGCACGGAAATGGCCACGGATGGGGCAGGGGGAAGAACGCAGATCAGGGCAGCGACCAGATCGCGTTCTTCAGCGCGGTGCCAGGATACTACCCCAGCACGTACACTGTAGGACAGCAGAGTCCGATTTCGCTCGTAACCTACCGCGTCACCGAAAGCAACCCGAATGATCCGGCTTATAGCAGACTTGTGCGCATGGCGAAAGGGCTGGGCTGGAATGCACTGAATAGTAACCCGAATTCAAACTCGCCATACCCGATCGTTTTCCTACCGCAGACCATCGCCGGGGTCGGGAAGCCGTGGGCTCCAGCAATCAATAACGACAACACTTGCAGCGGCAACAATAACAGTTGCGATGCGGATTACGAGGTGATCGGCCCGGGCGTTTTTCGCCTTGAATATTTCTATCTTCTCAAGAACGGGTATTTAACGGATTGGCCGTGGGACAGGCGAGATGATACCGATCGGTTCAAGATTAGCGATCCCCCAAGTATTGGGCTTAGCCAGGTAGAATCGATCGGCGTGGCCATCGCAGTGATCGACCCGGCAGCTCGCGCGCTGATAGACGCCGCCTCCTCTACTCGGATTCTCGACTTCGCTGGCGACTTCCCTGACTTTAAAAGCGCCCACGGCCAGGGGAATCAATCAAAGACAATCGGTGATCTGGAAGACAGGTGGAAAACCATTGTGGAATCCACGGCGCAGACCGGCCAAAGCCCTTCAGGATTGGCTATTCCGCCAGAGGCAGCGAAGGGGATTCGAATTTACAGTCGCTACTTCGACCTGAAGACCTTGTAAGATGAATCCGGTCCTCAAGGCGCCTCTTTCCAGGCAAGGAGGTGCCGCGCTAATCATTATCCTCGCATTCGTGGTGCTACTGACTGGTTTGGGAGTCGCATATCTCTCCCGAACGACCAGCGACCGTCAGGTTGCCCACAGTAGCTTCAATCAAGCTAACGTGGATCAACTGGCCCAAAGCGCGATGGACAACGTCATCGGCGATCTCCGCCAGGAGATCGTCAATGGCTCGAGTCCTAGTCCCGCCCCCACTTTCAGCGCAAATGGAGCTACGTACAATCTCTATGTGCCGACCTCCGTCTCAAACGTCCTGCCCATGCGGAGCCCCATGCCCGCACCTGGTACAACACCGGCTATTGCGAACCTTATTCGACGCAGCACCAGCACTGATCCGGCTTTGTGGCCGGACCTCGTTGTCGGACCGGCTCGAGGGAGCCGCGCTTCCGCGGTAAATTCCCTGGCTAATGCCTCTGCTAACGGCCGTTCCGTCAGTTTGGCCCGATGGAACTCACACTACATGATCCCGAAGTCGAATACTGGTGACGCCGGGTCGGACCCGATCACCACCGGTTACACTGCTCCAAATTACTGGGCACCGGACTGGGTCTTTGTTAACAACCAAGGGGCCACGGTTATTAATGCCGCGGACACATCAGTCATCGGGCGATACGCCTACATGGTCTACGACGAAGGCGGATTGGTGGATATGAATGCCGCTGGATATCCTTCGCCCACGACGATTTTACAATATGGGCGAAAGGGTTCTCTTGCTTTTACGGATCTCAGCGGACTTCCAGGCTTATCCCCGGCTCCAGGGTCAACCCCCCCGGTGGACAACATTGTTGGTTGGCGCAACTACGCTTCCGCCCAGCCAAGTGGGAACTTTAGTCCACCACCAAGTTTTAGCTTCAGCGCAAATGCAGCGAATACGTACTACAATTTCGTCCTGTCCGACCCAACTAACATTAAATTAACAAACTACCTCACCGGTTCGGTGCTGACCTACTTTACGAACTCCTTTCTCCAAACCAGCCACGCGCCCGTTTTCAACACTCAAACCGACCAAGCATTGGCAGCGCGACAGGTGCTACTCAAGCTTCGCTCTGGAGTGAGCGGGGGTGGAATCGGGTTTGTGAATGCGCTTCAGTCTCTTGGCACGTTTTCGCAAGAAGCGCTTTCAAGGATTCCCCAATGGAGTCCTACGACTCCCGATGCAACAAATCCGAACTTTCAAAAATTGCTGGTTACTGGCCCATTCACTCGGAACGACGGAACTGCAGCGAGCGTCGGAGAGTATCTCGTCAATCGGCGGTTTTTACTTCAGCGTCTCAACTGGCTGACTTACAAGGGCCCAAGCGGGCCGAGCGTTGCGAATCCGACGGGCCGAAACATTCCATCCTCCGGGCCGGGGCTCGGGAACGCCGATTACGACATGTGGTTACTGACAAGGGGAGCCCTGGTGGCGGATAGGGACAGCATCAGATTTGGACTGACCTCGACGTTTTTGAAGGACTCTGTTAACGGGGGGACAGACGCAAATATCCTCAAGTATTTTGGGTTGGCATGGGACACCACGAATCAACGTTGGAATTATGTAGGGCATAACGGCAGTGCGACACCAATCGATTCCATTGCAACTTTCGGAGTAGGAGGGACTCAAGCCGCAACGCGTGAACCCGATTTCTTCGAGTTACTACAGGCAGGCATCATTAACAACTCTCTTGGAGATGCTGCTTCGTCAGATCCTGCATTACCGCTGGTTCATCAGCAATCCAAGATGCTCCATATTCTTACCATCGGAGCTAATTTGATTGCACAATCTCGGGTAGATTCGTATCCCGTTCGAATCGCTTGCACCGTGAACGTTGGTGGCACGGCAAAAACCATGGAAGCCGTCGGTATACCAAGATTGCCCTGTCTTGGTGCCCTAGCCATCTGCCCTGTTGGAGTGACGCAAAACACAGGAGGCGTCAATTGGTTCCTAGTTCCAAACTTATGGGATCCGTTTAGAGATAGTTGGGACCTCACCGAGACGAATGCCGGCGATAACGGGAACAAGCCTCTGTCGACGCCTGGCTACTTGCGCCCGCCCGTGCGGATCACCGTCAGCGGCAGCGTCGGTTTTGGAAGAGCGACGGCTTCTCAGAGCGGTAGCGTGGATCCGACGTCAGTCACGAGCATCGGGACGCCGGCGACGGGAATTAATCTGAGTCTTACCCTGGCAACCGGTAACAGCAGCTTTGGACGCGACGGCCTCCGGGAATCGATGCGTTTGGGAGCCTCCGATATTAGTGGTTCAGTGACTACGTTCAATCCTGCGAACAGCTCGAGCGGCTTCGCTTGGAACGATGTTGTCCGGCCGGCGAATGATACCTCAACATACCGACTTGATCACTTCATCGCATTTAGGCTGTCTCTTCCAGGAACCGGTATTCCGTCCGGTACCGTTTCGAACCCGGTGCTAATACTGCAGCCCGGATTTCAAATGCGGCTCGAGTACCAGTCGCCGAATGGGCAATGGTACCCGTATTCCTTTTTACAAGGAAATAACGAGACTACTACTACGATCGGTAACACAAATCCCGCCAGTCCAACGAACCTGTGTCTTGCGACAAGCTTCAGTAATTACGGCCAACCAGCCCTCTACACAAATCCAACTGTCGTGAACTCAGGCACGGCGACACTTTGGAGCGATGTTACAGGTGCCCTGGCCCACGCGCCCATGTTTGCCAAGTCCGATCCGAGGAGCATTCGCTACAACAGCCTTATTGGCGTTATCAATATCGCGAATCCACCGATGACCTTTAATTCCGCGGGCATTATTGGATCGATCTGGCCCAGTCCATATGCCACGCCACCGCCAATGACGCCATCTAGTTACCCTCTGCCAACTCCTACGCCGAATCCCAACCCTGTGACGCTGGGGGATAACCTGGCGGCTGGTGGGGCCAACAACCCCTACAAAGAGTCATTTGGCGCCGCCGAGAGTTCGCACCCCTACCGGCCGGTGATGATGAACCGACCTTTCAGAAGTGTCGGCGAGATGGGTTACGCGTTCCGTGATCAACCGTTCAGAACATTGAGCTTCTCGGCTGTCAACAGTCCTGACGCGGGATTGCTCGATCTGTTCTCCGTCAACGACTACACCGATTCATCTGGCACGCGGGGCGGGGTGGTTAATTTGAATTCGCGCCAGGCTCCCGCGCTTGCTGCGGTGCTCACAAGCACAATCGCGCGAGAAGATACACCTCGCAGTACAGGTGCGGCACCCTCGCCTTCACCGTCGCCGCTGGCATCCCCCGTGGCAAACAATGTCGCTACGAGTTTGACGTTATCTACGATCACGACACCGGTTGTAAACAGAGCGGGGTTGGCCACTTTGATCGCAAACGAAACAGGATTGGGGCCGACTGTTCCAAAGACGCAACGTGAGTCGATCGCGCGCGCGCTTGGAGAAGTCGATGAAACGCGCACGTGGAACTTGTTCATTGATGTAATTGCTCAGTCAGGGCGCTACCCGCCGAATGCTACAAGTTTCCAGAATGGCTTTGTTGTGAATGGCGAGCAACGTTACTGGGTTCACGTGGCGATCGACCGGTTTACAGGACAGGTGATCGGCAAACAGATCGAGGTCGTAAACGAATAGCTTGCGGAAGGTGATCCGCCTTCGCCGCGGCTACGGCGGACAGGTAGTTGAGAGTCGACCGCCGCCGCTCGACGGGCCGCAGACGGAATTTGCTCTGCGGCGCCAAATCGATACGCTGATTGCATGCCCAAGGACACCGTAGAAATTCCTGTGTCTGTTCTTTCGTCGGTCGAAACTCTCGATGAATTGGAAGACTGGTTGACGGCGCAAAATCTCCAAATCGTTGCCGAGTTGCGTGAGACCCGCCGCGAAGATTTGGCTGGCCAATTTGCGGAGTGGTAGCCGCGCCATGTGCGATGGCCTACCGAGTCGACGTAGGTCCGAAGGCCAGCGCTTAGTTGAGCGGGCTCGACGCAGCGGTTGGCTCGGCGGTTGAACGCAAGATAAACTGGTTAGTACAAAACGCCGCTGCAGCGGATTTTTTTGGACGATCGGGATCGCATCCGTTTTCTGGAACGAAGCGCAAGCCGCTTAAAAAAATGTTAAATATTGACACCTGATCCGATTTCTTCCCCCTCAATGCGACTGGCAAGCACCCGGTCATCAAAATAGGTTTCAATGATTGAACGAGATTGGGTACGGTTGCACTTAGTGCTGCCATGTTATCCAAAAGATCTGGACAGCTTCGACGCGTTTTGGGCCTCGGCTTCGGTCTGGCTGTCAGCGTCGGCGGTACGATCGGCGTTGGTATTCTTCGTACACCGGGCCTAGTCGCAGGACAACTCCACTCGTCATCCACGATTCTTTCCCTGTGGATCGCTGCAGGGCTGTACACGCTCCTTGGTGCGAGTTGTCTCACTGAGTTGGGCGTCATGCTGCCACAAGCCGGCGGGTATTACGTTTATGTGCGCCGCGCTTTCGGCAACACGGCCGGATTTGCCGTGGGGTGGACTGACTGGCTCATGTATTGCTCGATCCTAGCCTATGTGTCGATAGGCATCGCCGAGTTCATGGCGGTTATATGGCCGATACCCAGCGATGCCATTCGATTCGTTGCCGTTTCAATCCTTGTTGCTATTGTGGCCCTGCAATGGCTCGGAATCCGCATCAGCAGTCAGTTTCAAGAGGTGACCACTTCGCTGAAATGCATCGCGTTTCTGGCTCTGGTTGCCATGTGTCTCATCGTGCCCACGCGTGGATACATCTCGGGAGACATGGCCTCATCGATGTCATTCAGCGGATTGATCGTTGCCTTGCAGGCGATTGTCATTACATACGGCGGCTGGCAAAGCCCTTTGTATTTCATCGAGGAAGATCGCGATCCGTTACGCAATCTCCCGCGAACAATGATCGGCGGTGTCTTGTCGGTAATTGGGATTTATCTGCTGGTCAACATAGCGCTGTTAAAGGTCCTCCCTATGTCGGAGCTTTCTCGCGCAACGCTACCGGCGGCTAACGCTGCACAAGCTATCACCGGCGCGCACGGCCGGGATCTTATCACGATATTGTCAGTGATCTCGCTCGTGCCTCTGTTAAATGCGGTCATGATGATGGGTACACGCGTCATCTTCGCTATGGGACGTGACCGGCTGTTCTGGTCGCGTACCTCGACAGTGAACATGGGTGGCACACCGGATACTGCTACGCTCTTAACCACGGCGATCGCTGTTGGCCTTATTGTAACTGGGACATTTCAGCGGCTGACCGCGATGACGTCGTTCTTTTTGGCGGCCAACTACTGTCTATGTTGCCTCGCCCTCATTGTACTACGACGCCGAGAACCAGAGTTGCCACGGCCATATCGAGCTTGGGGATACCCTTGGTCGGTGTGGGTCGTCGTAGTCGGTGGCGTGATGTTCTTGGTTGCGATGCTGCTTGGAGACCCATTCAACGGACTTGCAGCGCTTGGACTGCTCGCCCTCGGTTTAGTCGGACGGGCAGCGCTCACGCACCGCGCTACTCCTCCTTAAAGGCACGTCCGACGAAGGAAGAGTGGGCTCAGATCGGTGCGGGAGGTAGAGAATCCGTTTGAGGCGGTGCGCTGGCAAGCGGTGCTGGGAATGAACCGTTTGAGCAAAAGCTGCGCGATCGAGTCAAGGACTTCCATAGGCATAGGAGAGAGATTCCATCGCTGCGCCGCATTGGAGAGAATCTAAAACAGAAGAAGTGCTGGAAAGGGTCACCAAAAAAAGTCCAAGGTGGAAAGCGAACGAAATGCTGGAAAAAGGCGAGCGCGGATTGGAAGCACGCAATGTGGCCATGTGGATGATCTGGGAGAGCGGATGCAGATCGCTACGGGAAATTGGAGAACTCTTTGGCGGCTTGGATTACGCCGGTGTGGCGCAGAGGATTCGCCGTACTCGGCTAGCACATCATGCGCGAACTAGGCGCAAGCTGCTTAAAGAAATGTTAAGTGTTGAGGGCGTGTTGCCCAAATCGGAAGTCTTCCGAAGAAAATAGTACCCAAGCTGGCAGCGGATGTGTTAAAGCAGTGGTCCCATCATGATGGGACAACACAAGAGCGATCCGCAGCTCTTTAATTACGCGGTGAACTTGGAGAAGCGGGTGCGAGCCGCTCATCCGCTGCGCAGAGTCAAAGCGACGATCGATTTTGGTTTTGTGCGCGAGGAAGTGGCGCACTGCTACGGGAAGAACGGGAACGAGTCGGTCGCGCCCGAGGTGATCTTGAAGATGATGTTCTTGCTCTTCTTTGATGACATCAAGAGCGAGCGGGAACTGATGGAAGTGATTGGCGAACGACTCGATTACCTTTGGTTCTTGGATTACGGACTCGATCAGAAGATTCCCGATCACAGTGTTCTAAGCAAAGCGCGGGCGCGTTGGGGCAAGGAAGTGTTTGAGAGTTTGTTTGTGCGCACGGTGGCCCAATGCGTGGAAGCGGGGCTAGTGGATGGAAGCAAGCTGCATGTGGATGCGAGCTTGGTCGATGCCGATGCGGCCAA